>OGHT01000063.1_pt1 | contig 27973 bp, 17 predicted proteins | sample 1571631 | NCBI WGS metagenome assembly OGHT01 (sample SAMEA2581939, study PRJEB24529) | metagenome | biome: Human gut stool | place: China | collected 2011
ATTCATCCCCTTAATTTGTAAGTAATAGAGCAGGTTACTGAAAAACGAAGCGGATATTGCCGGAGCCAGTACAGAGCGAAGGGATATCAGAAAGAAAGCGTTAGACAGCATGAGCTTAGGGTCCAAATCTTCTACTACATATACACCGAAGGCTATGAAAAGAGTCATCATCCCCAGTCCGCGGAGGAAAACAGGAAAGTAAAGCATTTCGTAAGTGGAGTAGGGCGTGATGCCGAAGTAGAGGATGACCAGATAGATGACGTAGCAGAACATTCCTCCGGAAATGAGATAGCGGAACCGCCATCGCTGCCATCTGAACCACCAGAAACATATAATGGCTCCCACAATGAATCCCGGTATAAGCACCAGGCTGAGCGAATTGGCATGCACGCTGTCTACGCGGATAATGCTGTTCAGGTAATTGGTAATCAGGGAACTGCTGGCACTGAAAAACATGACCAGTACCATGAAAGTGTATCCGATGATGGATTTATGGTGATGGAGTGGTTTCAGACTGACGTATGGCTTCTCCTGTGTCCGTTGCCGGTGAACGAAAAGGTAAATCAGTATGGGGATGGCAATCGTATAAATCCGTATTTTGGGAGAGGAAAACCAATCTAATGTCTTCCCGTAGGTAAATATGTAAATGCTGAAAAGCAATGCAGCGGCTATGATAAACATGCTTCTTCCGTCGATTTCTTTGTAAGGGATGCGCATGGGGCGCTTGGCATAGCGGAAAAACAACAGGATAAAGATAATGGCAATTAGCATCAGCAGGATTGTAAAGTAATACATGTACTGCCACTGATAGTAATAGGCCAATTGTGCCGTCAGCGCCATGGATATTTGTCCACCGGAAAATACGATGGGGTAGAAGTAGGCGTAGAACTCGCTACGCACATTCTTCGGACTGAAGAACGGGCGTACCTGAATAATAAACTCCAACATAATGAAGGCTTTCAGGAAGCCGATGAAGAAACTGCAGATGATGACCAGGTCAATATTCTGCGAACGGGCGCATACCCAGCTGAGCAGGAACTGTATGCTCAGGTCGGTCAGTAGCAGAAACTTGGACGAAAGGGCATCAAGTACCTTGGGTACGATGGGGTAGGCTATGGCCATTCCGGCAGAATTGTCGGTAGGAACCAGCGAATATTTGGAGCCGGTGGCTCCGGAGATGGCAGTGATTTTTCCTTTGAATTCTTTGTCGCTGATGGCATCGACGGTAATGACTACTTCTTGTCCCAAGTGCAGATTCTCAATCTGGGTTTCCTTGTAGTTGGCTATAATCCACTTTTGTGTGTCAGGCAGAATGTAGGTGATGGTTTGTCCAGCAGTAATGAATTGTCCTTCTTCAAGAGTACGCCGCCCCAATTTCCCATCACAAGGAGCTACTACTACGGTGTAGGAGAGATTCAGTCGTGCCATTTCGAGTGCGGCTGTTGCCCGTTGTATGGCAGCTTCGGTATTTTCACGGCGATGTGACACTTCGTTCACACCCGACAAGGCAGCTTTCTGTTGCCGTTTCACAGCTTCCAACTTCTTGTGGGTAGCTGCATATTCGGTTTCTATCTGTTCCAATTGAATGGGGGTGGCAGCGTTTCTCTTCACTAAGTTCTGGTATCGCTGGCGGTCTTTCTCCAGCTTGGTAAGGCGGATTTCTATCTCTGCTATGGAGGCGTCGTAGACAGAGGCTGTAGTTTGCGTGGTTTGTAGTGTGGCACCAATGACTGTGGCACCGGCTTGTGCATCCTTGAGTGCAGCTTCAGCTTCCATGACTCTGATTTTATATTCCCGGTCGTCCAATATAAGTAAGGTATCTCCTTTGTGTACTTCTTGGTGTTCTGTGAAACAAATTTTCTTGATATATCCTGATGCGCGCAGATTGACGGGAGATATGTATTGTTCAATCTGTGCATCATTACTGGTTTCCGTCCGTTTGTAGTTCAAAAAGAGGCAGACCACTTGAATAATTCCCCAGATAAGGATAGCTATTCCTAATAGGCTGACAACGATTTGCCAACGGCGAAGCTTCTTCAATTTCCGTGCTTTTTCTTGGTGGGTACTTGCGGTGTTATTGTTCTCTTTTGTTTCCATATTTTCTATATTATATTGTTTACTTATTATTATATATACATCCGTCCTTGAATACGGGCTCTATTCATCTTCCTCTTTAATGAATTGAGGGGCTCAACGTCTCCAGCTGTCCCGTCAGCTTCAGCAAAGTCAGATTGGTTATCCGGTAATTGTAGTGGGCACTGATATAGTTGTTTTGGGCTTCGCTCATCCGCATTTCGTCCTGCAACACTTCGGTCATTGAGGCGATTCCTTCCCGATAACGGTCCATGGTAACGGTATATACATCTTCAGCAAGCAGATAATTGTCCTTCTGCTTCTTAAAGTTACGCTGGCTGTTCATCAGGTCATTGGTAGCATTCAGATATTGTGTCTGAAGATTCTTTCGGGTATTCTCTTGGGCGAGCTTGATGTTCTCTATGTCAATGGTTGCCTTACGCATCTTGTAGCGTTTGTCCAGTCCGTCGAAAATGGGAATGCGCAAGGAGAGTCCCACTCCATAGGAGCGATACCAATGGTTGGAAGGGCCGGAATGGAACCAATGGTAAGCTTTGTCTGTATAGGCGGAGAACATCCAGCTTCCCGTCAGGTTCAAGGAGGGGATGTAACCGTTGCTGATTATTGTTTTCTGTTGTTCAGCAAGTTGTTTTTGTGATTGCAATAGCTGGAGTTCATATAGTGTTTCGGATAGCCCGGTGAGTGCTGCGGGCGTAATCATTTCTGTATTCACCGGTACCAGTGCTATATTTTCTTCTGCCGGATAGTCGATGATGTATTTCAGTAGGTTCAGTTGCTGTTCCATCATGGCTTGTGCGTTGTCGTGTTGCACCTTGAGGTTCTCCAGGTTGATGTTGACGCGTTTCACATCTACTTCCATAGCCATGCCGTTGTCATAGAAGGCTTGAGTGATATCTCTCAACTCTTCCAGGCGAGTGATGTTGGCTTTTATCAAAATAATCTGTTCAGCTGTAACCTGTCCTAGGTAGTACATTTGACTAATTTGAAGGATGAGGTCTTCTCTTGCCTTTTCATAAGAAAGGCGATTCATCTCATCCATGGTTTTAGCTATGGACAGAGTGGTGTAGAGTGTTTGGTTATAAAGTGGTATCTGCAGCTGTAATCCGAAGTTGGCGTTGTATTGTAAGGTTTGGGTTACATTGTAGGGATTGCCATACGCTGAACCGTCGGTAACGGAGACGGGTGGATCGATATTGTCGTTATAGTTGGCAAAACCATTGATTTGGGGCAGCAGTTTGGCTCGATTCTCAGAGATGCCGTATTTCCCTTTTTGTATTTCCTTCCGTTTGCTTTGCAAGGACAAGTTGTTTTCGATACCTATTTTGAGGCAGTCCTCCAAGGTTAGGGTATTTTGTGCTCTTGTACCTAGTGCAAGCAGACACAGAAAGGAAAATGTGAACAGTTGTCTTTTCATAATAGTCACTTGATATTTGCACACAAAGTTAGTGGCTTAAAATGCAAGAGGACTATCCATATATCAACTGTTTGTATTCATATTTTCCTTTTTACTATAATTTGAAAACAAACCATAGTAAAAAACGAGTATTAAAAACAAAAAAGACCGCCAAGAGTGGAAGCCTCCTAACAGTCTAAATCTTCTTTGTAGCGGGACCCGGGATTGAACCGGGGACCTCATGATTATGAATCATGCGCTCTAACCAGCTGAGCTATCCCGCCATCATTTCTCGATTGCGGGTGCAAAGATATAGCTTTTATTTAAATTGCCAAAACTTTTATGGATATTTTCTGCTTTTTCTTTTGCTGATAGGGTGCTGAAGTGGTTTGCAGTACTTTTTATTAAACGTCTTTGTATAACATTATCAATGAATTAGGGGTGTATGGAAAGGGAGGTATAAATAAATTTGATGATTTATTTTCTGTAATTAGAAAAAAGTATTTATCTTGGCTGGCGCAATAAAAAGCAGAATAGACTATGGAAAGAAAGAAAATACATTTGGAATATCTCTTGAATGCGACTTCTAAAAGTATTCTTTGGGCAGCGATAAGTACCCCTACTGGTTTGGAGGGCTGGTTTGCTGATAGGGTTCAGTCAGACGATAAAACAGTAACCTTTTTTTGGGGAAAAACAGAAAAACGTGATGCCGAGATTATTGCCGTGCGGGCGTATTCATTCATCCGCTTCCGCTGGCTGGACGATGAGAACGAGCGAGAATACTTTGAACTGAAGATGACAAACAATGAGTTGACCAATGATTTCGTATTGGAGATAACAGACTTTGCCGATATAGACGAGGTGGGTGATTCGCGTGAATTATGGGAATCGCAAGTGGATACTTTGCGAAGAACTTGTGGTTTTTAGTTAACTTTAGATTAAAAATTTCCCGTACTCCCTTTTTTGTACTACTTTTGTGCTCTCATTGCATGAAACGAGTAAAATGCTGCGCATAAAAAAGTTAGATATATTTGTTTTGAAGAGCTTTTGCATGCTCTTTATGGGTACTTTCTTCATCTGCCTCTTCATCTTTATGATGCAGTTTTTATGGAGGTATGTGGACGAAATGGTAGGAAAAGGATTGGAGATGACTGTCCTTGCACAGTTTTTCTTTTATTCTGCGCTTTCGTTGGTACCTGCGTCGTTGCCGCTGGCTATTCTGCTGGCTGCCCTTATCACCTTTGGAAATTTCGGAGAACGTTTTGAATTACTTGCCATGAAGGCAGCCGGTATTTCTTTATTGAAAATCATGCGGCCCCTGATTATCTTTATTTGTTTCATCTGTTGTGTCTCTTTCTATTTCCAAAATGTCATAGGACCAAAAGCCCAAACAAAATTATGGACTTTGCTTATTTCCATGAAGCAGAAATCTCCCGAAGTGGATATTCCTGAAGGTGTGTTCTACGATGAAATAGATGGTTATAATCTGTATGTGAAGCATAAGAACCGCAAAACTGGTATGCTGTATGACGTACTGATATATAATTTTGAGAAAGGTTTTGAGAATGCTCAAATTATCAAGTCTGATTCGGGACGTCTGGAGATGACGGCTGACAAACAGCATTTATATTTGCATTTATACAGTGGTGAGCAGTTTGAGAATTTGAAATCGCAGAACATGAACCAAAGGAATGTGCCTTACCGGCGTGAGACATTCCGCGAAAAGCATGCAATCATTGAGTTCAATTCGGATTTTAATATGGTGGATGCAGGTATCATGAGTAATCAGTCCAACAGTAAGGATATGAGAATGCTGCAGGCGGATATTGATTCCATGAAATTGCAGAATGACAGTGTGGGACGTGGTTATTATAAAGAAGCTATGGCAGGAACTTATAAGGTGACAGCCAGCTTGTCTAAAGAGGATACATTGAAGATTGAAAAGGCCTATTTAGGTGAGTACAATGTAGACAGCCTCTACAATGTGGCTACACTGATGCAGAAACAGAAGGTTATATCCACGGCCGTCAGCCGTGCAGAGAGTGCGGGGAGTGACTGGAGTTTTAAGAGCTTTAATATATCGCAGACTGAAAGCAGCCTTCGACGGCACATGACTTCCTGGCATGAGAAACTGACTCTTTCTCTGGCATGTCTCATCTTCTTCTTTATTGGTGCGCCACTCGGAGGAATTATCCGTAAAGGAGGCTTGGGAATGCCGGTGGTGGTTTCTGTATTGATTTTTATTATCTATTACATCATCAACAATACGGGGTATAAGATGGCCCGTGACGGACAGTGGGTTGTCTGGATGGGTATGTGGACCAGTACTGCTGTCTTGGCTCCATTGGGTGCGTTCTTGACATATAAATCCAACAATGATTCAGTGGTATTGAATGCTGATGCTTATATAAATTGGTTCAAGAAGGTTGTGGGTATTCGCAGTGTACGCCATCTGTTCCGTAAGGAAGTAATCATCCATGATCCTGATTATACACGTATTCCGGAAGAGCTGAAGGCTTTGTCCGTAGACTGTCGTGAATATGCTGATAGAAAGGGGTTGAAACGTGCTCCCAATTACTTTAAATTGTGGATGACTGATAGCCAGGATGAGGCAGTGGAAGATATTAACGAACGTTTGGAAAGTCTGATAGATGAGATGTCGAATACAAGATCCGTTACTTTGTTGACAGCGCTGAACACCTATCCGGTCATCCCCATCCATGCGCATGTCCGTCCGTTCCGCAATTATTGGTTAAACTTGCTCTGCGGTATTGTTTTCCCGATAGGCTTGTTCTTTTATTTCCGTATCTGGGCATTCCGTATCCGTCTGAATAAGGATATGGAGCGGATTATCAAGACAAATGAAGATGTGATTGGAATCATAGAAAGAGATCAGAATAAATAAAAACAAAATAGATTATGGAAAATGTAAAGTTGAATACGATAGAAGAGGCCATTGAAGACTTCAAAGCCGGTAACTTTGTGATTGTTGTGGATGATGAGGACCGTGAGAATGAGGGTGATTTGATAATTGCAGCTGAAAAGATTACACCGGAGAAAGTAAACTTTATGTTGAAGCATGCCCGTGGTGTGCTTTGTGCTCCAATTACAGTTTCGCGTTGCAAGGAACTGGATTTGCCGCATCAGGTATCGGATAATACTTCTGTATTGGGTACTCCCTTTACGGTGACTATTGACAAGTTGGAAGGTTGCAGTACCGGGGTTTCTGCGGCAGACCGCGCTGCTACTATCCAGGCGTTGGCCGATCCGGCTTCTACTCCGGCCACTTTCGGGCGTCCTGGCCACATTAATCCATTGTATGCTCAGGAGAAAGGTGTGTTGCGCCGTGCCGGACATACGGAGGCTACTATTGATATGGCACGTTTGGCTGGACTTTATCCGGCGGGAGCCCTTATGGAAATAATGAATGAGGATGGTACAATGGCCCGTTTGCCCGAATTGCGCAGAATGGCAGATGAATTTGGCTTGAAATTGATTTCTATCCGTGACTTGATTGCCTACCGTTTGAAGCAGGAGTCTATTGTAGAAAAAGGAGTGGAAGTGGATATGCCTACAGACCACGGTCATTTCCGTTTGATTCCTTTCCGCCAGAAGTCGAACGGTTTGGAACATGTAGCTTTGTTCAAGGGTACTTGGGAATTGGATGAACCGATTCTGGTGCGTGTACATTCTTCTTGTGCCACTGGTGATATATTCAATTCCAAACGCTGTGATTGTGGCGAGCAGCTGCATAAGGCAATGGAGATGATAGAGAAAGCCGGTAAGGGGGTAGTTGTATATCTGAATCAGGAAGGTCGCGGCATTGGCCTGATGGAAAAAATGAAAGCATATAAATTGCAGGAAGAAGGCATGGATACTGTGGATGCTAATATTTGCCTGGGACATCTGGCAGACGAGCGTGATTATGGTGTGGGTGCCCAGATTCTTCGTGAGATAGGAGTGCACAAAATGCGGCTGATGACCAATAATCCCGTGAAACGTGTGGGCTTGGAGGCTTACGGTTTGGAAATAACGGAGAACGTAGCTATTGAGACTACTCCGAATCCATACAACGAGCGTTATCTCCGTACCAAGAAAGAACGTATGGGACATACACTTCATTTCAATAAGTAACTGTCTTTTTGTTTTCTTATATCAAAGAAAATCGCTTATTTTGCAACCGGATTTGCGTAACAATCATTAAATAGTAACAAAATGAACCAATTATCAGATCGTTTAAACAGTTTGTCGCCTTCTGCGACACTGGCTATGTCTCAAAAGAGCGCAGAGCTGAAGGCTCAAGGCGTAGACGTAATTAACCTGAGTGTGGGAGAACCGGACTTCAATACTCCCGACCACATTAAAGAGGCTGCGAAAAAGGCGATAGACGATAACTTTTCTCGCTATTCTCCAGTGCCGGGTTATCCTGCCTTACGTAATGCAATTGTAGAGAAGTTGAAGAAGGAAAACGGTCTGGAATATACCGCCGCACAAATTTCTTGCGCCAATGGTGCCAAGCAGTCGGTTTGCAATGCAATCCTGGTATTGGTAAATCCGGGTGACGAAGTAATTGTACCTGCTCCCTATTGGGTCAGTTATCCGGAAATGGTAAAGTTGGCTGAGGGTACGCCGGTTATCGTACCTGCCGGTATCGACCAGGACTTTAAGATAACACCTGCACAGCTGGAGGCTGCCATCACCCCGAAGACAAAGGCGCTGATTCTTTGCTCTCCCTCTAACCCTACGGGTTCGGTGTACAGCAAGGAGGAGTTGGCAGGCCTGGCCGCAGTATTGGCAAAGTATCCGCAGGTTGTTGTGATTGCCGATGAGATTTACGAACATATCAACTATATCGGCAAGCATCAGAGCATAGCACAATTCCCCGAAATGAAAGAGCGTACGGTCATTGTGAATGGTGTTTCCAAAGCATATGCAATGACTGGTTGGCGTATCGGTTTCATTGCAGGTCCGGAATGGCTTGTGAAGGCTTGCAATAAATTGCAGGGACAGTATACTTCCGGTCCTTGTTCTGTATCTCAGAAGGCTGCTGAGGCTGCTTATACGGGTACACAAGTTCCGGTGGAGGAAATGCGCAAGGCTTTCGAGCGTCGTCGTGATTTGATTGTAAAGTTGGCCAAGGAAGTTCCGGGTTTCGAGGTGAATGTACCGGAAGGTGCTTTCTATCTGTTCCCTAAATGCGATTCATTCTTCGGTAAATCTGCCGGAGAACGTAAAATCAATGATTCAGATGATTTGGCCATGTATCTGTTGGAAGTGGCTCATGTGGCTTGCGTAGGTGGTGCTTCTTTCGGAGCTCCCGAATGCATTCGTATGAGTTATGCAACCAGCGATGAAAATATAGTTGAAGCTATCCGTCGTATAAAAGAAGCACTGGCTAATCTGAAGTGATTCTAACTTCTTCTACAAACTTATTTTAGCAAGACATCTGTCATGCTGTCACGAACAGTTCGTTTCATCAAAGCGGACTGTTCGTTTTGTTATGACGAACACTTTGTTTTGTTATGACGAACACTTTGTTTCATTATAGCGAACACTCTGTTCCATACAGTATAAACACTTTGTTTTATATTATACGAACATTTTGTTTTCTACTATATGAACACTTTGTTTTATACTTATGGAACAAAGTGTTCATGTCTGTGAACTAACGTATTATCCGTATATAGAAAATAACAATGAGGGGGGTGAAGGTACTGAATTTCACGTGGGGGATATAAAAAAGCGCAGGCAGTTTATCTACCCACGCTTTTGTTTTTGATACTGGGATTGTATTATTCTCCCGGATGAATTGCTTCAGAAGGACAAACATCTGCACAAGTACCACACTCTGTGCAAGTCTCAGGGTCGATATGATAGATATCACCTTCAGAGATAGCGCCAACCGGACACTCGTCGATACAAGTTCCGCAAGCAATACAATCGTCACTAATTACGTAAGCCATTTTCTTTTAGATTTAAATTATTATTAGTACTAATTCGTTCGGCAAAAATAGTGGTTTTCTTTATTACTTGCTATCAATCTTGATTAAAAACGTATAATTTGTATGTCGTCTAAATAAGGAGTCGAGAAAGCGACACAGCATACCGCAGAGACTGAAAAATGTTCGTTTTTGAATTTCGTAAACGAATTGCTCTGATACTATTGGCTTTAGCTGGAGCTTAAGCCGATTTTCAGCTTTTAAGAAAGAGTCGGATAGGTAAAAGTAATCACTGCGATTTCTCCTTCTTCGACATTCTCGGTTTGATAGGTACCTTTGAAATGTTCAAAGAACAACTGGTTGATTTTCTGTTGCACTGATACTTTTTGAGAGGCAAACCTGGAATCGGCTATAGGACTGTTCTCTATCCGGCATGCGATGATGTGTTTGTCCGGATGGTTGACCAAGAACATGCTGACTTTGCGCGTTTCTTTGCAGTCGTTCGGATAAAGCAGCATACTTGTCACTATTTGTGTAAGGCGGTTGACGTCGGTATGGATACGCACATCTCCCACCTCCACTTGTAGTTCCAGGAGGATACGGCCTTCACTACGCATTTGTATTAGACAATCTAGTTCGTTGCACCATTCTTTTACATTACAATCCTGCAATTGAAATTTCATCATATTCGCTTCCAGGCGTGAGAGGTCCAATACGTCGTTTACCAGTTGGATAAGCTCACCCGAATTGGTCTGGATAATACCGGAATACTCTTTTCGCTCTTCTTCATCCAGTTCGTTGTCGGTGGAAAGCAGTTGGGAGAAACCGACTACATTGTTCAGTGGAATACGGATATTATAACTCATATTGGCAAGGAAACGGCTTTTTACTTCGTTGGCTTCTTCGGCAATAATTGCCAATTTACGCATTTCCTTCTCATCTTGTTGCAGCCGCTTCCTGCTTCTATACATATGTAGGTTGAAAAGTAACAAGGCTATAATGATGATAATGGAAGTGACCAGACAGATACGGTGAAAAGTGGCTTGCCGCTGTTCTTTCTGGAAAAGCAGTTGGTCCATATTATATAGGCTTTGTATCTGTTCTATCTGTGAGGTGGAGAATACTGTATATAACGAATCTCTTGCCTTGGTTATTTGTTTATAGATAGGAAGTGCGTCGTCCGGAAACCCCATCTTTACTAGTATATCCGCTTTCTGAAGTCCATAAATCATGGCATTATCCAGTGAAATAGGGGTTACAAGTTCAATGGCGTCTTCTAAATAAACCAAAGCTTTGTCGTATTCTTTTGTCAGTTGGTAATATTCGGCATATGCTGCCAAACGTATCAACCGATAAGGAAGAAATGAAGATGTACTGAGATGCCGCTCTGCTTTCTGCAAATATTCCCATGCTTCCGCAGGACGTTGAAGGCGGGTATAGTAAAGGGCGTATTGTAAATCTATGAGCAGATACAAATTGGTATAGCCGTTTGTCAGTACGGTGGTGCCTTCTTCCTGCAATCTGTTTTTTGCATTGTTGAGTTCCTCCAGATACCGGAACATGTTGTCATTGTCATGCAGATATGAGTAAGCCAGTACCGCTTTTGTCAATAAATCAATCTGAGTGGCAAGGGAGGAATCCGGACTTGTCAGTTCAAAAGCCTTGTTTAGGTAGGTGATTCCTTCTTTGTAACGTAAGGTATTGAAATATCCAGTCATCAGGCATAGGCATGCTTCGCGCATACCGTCATGGTTGCCAAGACTTTGAGCCTTGTCGTACATGTCTTGTGCTTGTTTGAGGGCTAATTCAATCTTCTGGCTGATGACATAGAATTCTATCATCATCTTTTTGCCTCTGAAGTAATGACGGTAGTAGTTGTGCTCTTCAGACAACTGTTCGAGCCTCCTCAGCCATTGTTCTGCATGTTTTTGGTCCAGTAGATTGTAATAATAAATAATGTGTGCATATATGGCCGCACTCTGGTAAAGTATATTTTTCTGGGCGATGGCCTCTTCCAGTAATTTGTTCTCGTAATAGATGAATGTCGGTGACAGTTGGTCAAGCAGTGCTATCTGATATAGGGTTTCCAATCTGGTGGTATCGGCTGGGGAGGCAAGATATATACGTAGCAGGCTATCCTTGGCTTCTGTCCGTCGCACATCTGCGTGTGCGGACGGTAACAGCCAGCATAAGGCAATGAGCAATGTAAATATCTGTTTCATTTCTTATTCTCCTTTCTGCTTGTCTGGCTTATGGGATGGGTGAAACAGAAGCGTGAGCCTTCGGTATACTCTGAATCAATCCATATTTGTCCGCCGATATGCTCTATGATAAGTTGGCATATGGAGAGCCCCAACCCACTGCCTTGAGCATTCTCATTCAGCTTTTCAAAACGTTGGAAAATGTTGGCTTGCTTGTCTTTGGGAATGCCGCAACCGGTATCTGTTACGGTGAATAGTACGGTGTCGTCCGTTTCTTTTTCCAGCTTTAGGACAATGCTGCCTTGTGGGGTAAATTTGGTAGCATTTATCAGTAGGTTAATCAGGACTTGCTGTAGGCGTGAGTCGTCAGTCTCGATGGGCATTTCTTCCAGCTCGGTGGTGAATGTAAGTTCAGCTTGTGTCTGTTTCACTTTATTCACGGTATCTATCACGTTTTTGCAAATGCTTACGGCATCATGTTGTGCAATACAGAATTGCAGTTTGCCGAATTCAAGACTCGATAGATCTATCACGTCGTTAATAAGCTTCAGCAATAGTTCTGAGTTCTGTTGGATAACTTCATTGCACTGACGGCGTGTCTCATCGTCCAGTCCCTCTTCCGTCAATAGGGATGAAAAGCCCGATAATGCATTGAGCGGGGTACGGATTTCGTGGCTCATGTTCGAGAGGAACACGCTTTTTGCACGCATGGCATTTTCGGCATTTATCCGTGATGTTGCCAGTTTTTGGGTGGAGAGCTTCACCTTTTCCCGCTGCCTTTTGAGTAGGATGGCAAGTAGAACAAATAACGTTACTAATGCCATCGTTCCTACCAATATGCTGGTTATGATTTTATTGTATTCGTTATTGCTGGCCGTCTCTATCTTATCTACCTGGTATTTTGCCTTTATCGTATTGATTTGCCGGATATAGTTTTGTGAAGCGAGTGTATCTATAGGAGGATACAATTCCTGGTAGATTCGGCAGGCTTCCATGGCCATGCCTTGTATTTTGCAGAGATAGATTTTTTCCAGCGAAGTCCAGCGGTAATACGTGGAGCGTTTATTACCGGAGTATTCTGCTTGCAATTTGGAGTAGATGTCCAGAGCTTGTTTCCAGTATTGTTTGTCCCAATTTCCCATGGCTCTATAGTAGGCGGCAGTGGTGTAATCCAAGTGAAACCGGTAGAACTTCTCTGGGTGCAGTTGGTAGATGGAATCCATTTTGTGGAGCCAGATGTTTGCTTCATCAAGATAGTCTTGTGAGAGGTGTCCATGGGAAATGGCAAAATTCGTCTTTTCGATGCAGAAAAAGAAGTCTGTCGGGTAGTCAGGCTCCTGATATAATATTTTCTCCAGCTCTTCCAGGATTTTTTCCGCTTCTTCCAGACGTCCTTTCCGTTGCAGAACGTTGGACATTTTTAAAAGAAGCTGTGCCCTATATGGATGCTGGTCTGAAATGTTGGATAGTTCAGTCAAAGCATCCTGGTATGATTCCAGGGCTTTATCCCCCATGTTGGCTATTGTATTATAGGCGTCTCCAATGGCCTGGTTGGCCACTACCATACCAAATTGGTAGTCTGTAGCTTTGGCTTCTTCGTACATAAGTTGTGCCCGGTTCGTTGCTAAGCTGATATCGCCGCGCAATGTGTAGGCATTGGCCAATTGAAGTTGTAATAGAAAATACGTTGTTCTATCTTCATTTGATTGTTGGGTGGGAAGAAGTTGCTCGCTCCACGCAATGACACTGTCTATGGATATGGAGTCATCATAGAGAACTTGTCTTTTGACCAATGATTGCAGAATACTCTGCTTTTCTTGATTGGCTATTGTATGTGCTGATAAGACAGAAGTATACAGTATCTGCCCCAATAGCATCCATATAATCATTTTTGTTCTCAAATGTTTGTTTGCCTCTTTTGTTTATTATTGGCAAAAATAAATATAAATGAATAAATAAAAAATTAAATAGATGCTTTTTTTCTCCTTTATAGTCAATTTGTTAGCAACTTTATGCAGGAGATTGGAAGGGATTAATAGAGTTCCAAACCAAACTCTTCTTTTAGTTGTAATAGGGCACTGTTCTTTTGTGCCATCATCTGGAATTTTTCAACGCGTCCGTAGGCACGTACCTTTTCAGTAGGAGCACTAATCCGGACAGTCATGGTGACTTTGCGGTTCTTTAGCCGGGTACGTAGGTAATTTTGCAGAGTGGGTATCATGCCGGTAAATTCCTTGGCAACGATTTCATTGTCTACCACAGCCTCAAAAGTTGTGTCATTTATTAAAGTGATGCGCATGTTCTGCATGCGCTTGGCTATGGCTACTTGCTCCTTGGGCATACGTCCGGCATACTCCTGCCAGTAATAGTTCAAATCCCTTTCATTGAAGATGTAGTCTTCTTCCGGTTGTGCTGCTTGGTGGGCGGCAGTAGGGTTAGATGAAGGGTTTCTTTGTTCCTCTTCTATATGGGGGCGTTTGATGGAGACCCCTAATCCGGACATTTTCATGACCGGAATTTTTTTCTCTTCTCTCCCTTGCGCCATTAATACGGCAGCAGGTGTGGCATGTGGAGTTGTTGCATTACTATGCTGCGTGGCAGCAGGTTGGGGAGTGCTGTTTGTCTGTACTGCCGGCTGTACGGTTTGTTGGGGCATGGCAGCAGTGGCCTGTGGCTGCTGAGCGGCGGCAGGCTGCGTGAATATGGGTTTTATAGCTTGTTTAGGGCTGCGCCCATTGGCACCGTCGTCCTCCTCGGCGGTCAGTTGTGCCACTTGTATCAGAGTGAGCTCTACCAGTAGCCGTTTGTTTTTACTGGCACGGTAGTTCAGGTCACAATCGTTGCAGAGCTTCATGGCACGGTAAAGAAAAGGGAGGGGGCATTGCTGTGCTTGTGCTTGGTAACGTTCGCGGATGCTTGCGCCCACTTCAAGCAACGGCAGTGTCGCCGGGTCTTTGCTGACAAGCAAGTCGCGCAGGTGGGATGAAAGTCCGGTGATGAAGTGGCTGCCGTCGAAGCCTTTGTTGAGCACATCATTCAGTAATAGCAACGCGTCACTGATTTTGTTCTCAAGAAAGAATCCGGTTAGTTTGAAGTAGTATTCATAGTCCAGCACATTGAGGTTTTCAATCACGCTCTTATAGGTGATGTGTCCTCCGGTGAAGCTTACCACCTGGTCGAAGATGGATAGTGCGTCGCGCATACCGCCGTCTGCTTTGAGGGCAATGACATTCAACGCTTCCGGTTCAGCAGTGATACCTTCTTTGGAGGCGACATATGCGAGGTGTGCTACGGTATCTTCCACACCAATCCGGCTGAAATCATATATTTGGCAGCGTGAAAGGATGGTGGGCAATATCTTGTGCTTCTCGGTAGTGGCAAGGATGAATATGGCATGGCGTGGAGGCTCTTCCAGTGTTTTCAGGAAAGCATTGAAAGCCGAGGCGGACAGCATATGTACCTCGTCAATGATATATACTTTGTATTTGCCTATCTGAGGTGGAATGCGTACCTGCTCCACCAATTGGCGGATGTCATCCACAGAGTTGTTTGAGGCGGCATCCAGCTCATGGATATTGTAGGAGCGCTGCTCATTGAAGGCAGTGCAGGATTCACATTGGTTGCATGCCTCGCCGTCTGCTGTGGGGCTCATGCAGTTGATTGTTTTAGCAAAGATACGGGCACAAGTTGTTTTTCCCACGCCTCTTGGACCGCAAAAAAGATAGGCATGCGCCAGTTTTCCGGTGGCAATGGCATTCTTCAAGGTAGTGGTCAGTGCACGTTGGCCTACTACGGACTCAAAGGTCGAGGGACGATATTTCCGTGCAGATACGATATAGTTTTCCATATTTGGGATATTCTTTGCTTTTTGTGCAAATGTACACAAAAAAAAGAAATCTTTCGGTTATTCCTCTTATCTTTGTGACGTGAAGTTATATGATGGACAAGCTCCATCATGAATGATAAATTGCTAAATAGTAGATAACGAGATGGATAAACTTGCTTCTCTTTGGTCTTTTGTCCGCAAGCATAAATATCTGATTACGCTTGCGTTGTTTGCTGTAATTATCGGGTTCCTGGATGAGAACAGTGTTGTACGCCGTTTGGGTTACGCCCGGGAAGAAAGCCGTCTGCGCGATGAAATAGAAAAGTACCGCAAGGAATACGAGGAGAATACCGAACGGCTCAATGAGCTTGCCGTCGACTCCGGTGCCATCGAACGGATTGCCCGTGAGAAGTATCTGATGAAAAAGCCCAATGAGGATATTTATGTATTTGAAGAAGATATAGAAGAATGAAACAACTGATACCTGCCCTTTTCGCAGTAGGGGCCGTGATGCTCTTGGCAGGAGCTGCCGTTTATATCACGGGCTGGCCTCTTTCACCTTATATATATACTATCGGCGCTACGATGGTTGCTTTGGCCCAAATTAATTCTCCGTCCAAATGTAAAAGCCCCACTGTCAAACGCCTGCGCCGACAGCAAATATTCGGTGCGCTTTTGCTGGTGCTTACGGGGGCATTCATGCTCTTTACAAGGGGCAATGAATGGATTGTGTCTCTGACGATAGCCGCCATTCTTGAGCTTTACACTTCGGTACGTATTCCACAAGAGGAGGCGAAAGAAGGTTTAAGCTAAATCCGGAACATATATTCTGCATAAACAAGAGGGGCTGAACTCTTTTATAGAGCCAGCCCCTTTCTCATTTAGTTAATCTTCTGCGTTATCCGTCTATCTTTCTACCTTTTCTACTGTCAGAACTGCCGAAGAGACACCTGCCGTTACGTCAACTGTGAACCGGTAAGCGACACCGTTTTCCAGGCTTTTGCCTTCTACGAGGCCCAAGTTGCCGGCATCACGTCCGTTGGTACCGTCACCTATAAATACTAAGTCACTGGTGGTAGACAAGGCATCGTTTTTATATTCACCTCCCCAACCTTGCTGGTGGAAGAACTTGAAGTTGATGTCATCAGATTTGATTTGCTCTCCCGCTACTACTGTTACCTGATACTTCTTCGCTTCAATCTGTGACATGCAGAGACCTTTTTCTGTAGTCCAACCTACGGCATTGGTCGCTACGGAAGGTTTACCGATACCGTCACCGATAATCCAAAGGGCGCCGGTTCCGTCATCGTTCAGAGTGGCGGTGCTTGTTCCGTTCATTTTCAATACTTCCAGATAATTCAGGGCCAGGTTGGCAATGACGCGATAAGTTCCATCGATGGGCAGGAACTTCAGCGAACCGTCTTCATTCTTTTCGAAGAAGTCGGGGTCTATCCAATATTGGTCGAAGTTGGGAATGTCTGCAGTGATGTTGTCCCCTTGCTTCAGATTGAGGTCGATGCTGTAATGGTCATCATCCACCATCTCCATTTCAGAACCGTTCAGCAGTAGTTTCACGAAAGGAGCGGCTGCATAAGTCAACGTATTGAAGGAGATGGAATATTCTCCAGCTGACAGATTGGAGAAGGTAATTTCACTGGAGGTACCTTGTGTAATGGCACCGTTGCTCCATCCGAAGTTGATTTCATTCCCGTTGGCGCCTACTTTAGGAGCTTTGATGTAACCTTTCACTTTTTGTGCAAATTCACCGGTCACGCTATACTGATTGGCTGCGACTTTTTCCATGCGGTATTCTTGGTCTCCGGAAATCAGAGTTAGGTAGGGGAAGTCCGGACGACTCAGCGCCACGTCATAGCTTTTTTCTGTAATTGTGAAATTGATGTTCTGCAGAATGAACTTCAATGTAGCTGTTCCGTTGGGAATATTTGCCAGATAGGGAACATATATTTTCCCGGTATAGTCTTGACCGTTTACTTTTGTACGGATTATAGTCTCTGACACCATTTCGTCGCTGAAGTATAACCGCGCTTTTAACGTGGAAAGGGGTACATCTGCGTCCGATGCCTTGATTGTAAAAGGCAGACTGTCTCCGAACAAGGCTGAAGAAGGTTCTGCCTGAAAGTCCATTGTCGGGTTGCCGGGAACCGGATCGTCATCGCTGCAAGCATTCAGCATGGCTATGCCTGCCAATGCCATTAGATAGTATTTTAAGCTTTTCATTATAATCTTCTGTTTAAATTATTAGTTTTATTTTTTCCAACGGTAAGAAACGACTGCTTTGGCCGGAACTTCGTAGGAAAAGTAGTGTGTGCCGTCGCTTACGGTGATTCGCTTGGCATCTGCATTGTTGTTTGCCAATACGAGTGCATAGGTACCGTCCGTATTCTCGAAGGCGGAGTAGGTGATTCCGTTGGCTGTGTAACCGGTCGTTCCGATACGTACAGCTCCCGGTTTCACGACTGAAGACATGTGCCCGATAAGGTAATAATGGGAATTACGGACAATTTTAGAATAGTTTGTATTGTCAATATCCACTGCACCGTAGCAGGTCTTGCAAGAACCATCTGAGGGACTTACCGGTCCCAGGTCACTGTCTAACATCAGATTCCACACAATGGTGCCGCGGCACCAGTTGTTGGCTGTTCCCAATGCTATTTCTTCCATATCGTTAAGCAGGCGTGCTTCCAAATCGCGACCGGAGTTCCAAGTACCGATGGAGGTTTCCGTAAAAAGCAGTTCCTTGTTGGGATAGAGTTTGTGGATATTCAGCAACTCAGAACGGTTACCGCCATAATTATGGTAGGCAGCGCCCGCAATGTATTGTGAGGCTTCCGCATCATCATAAATCTTGGTAGGGTAACTTTTTTGGTCGGCCAGATTGTCGTAGTTGTAGTTATGGTCGAAAACATAAATCTTTGTAGTAACTCCGGCTTCTTTGAAGGCAGGGCCCAGGCCGGTCTTGATGAAGTCACGGGCTTCTTCCCATCCCATGAACAAGGATGCTGAGTTACCGTGGTTCAGCGGTTCGTTCTGCGGAGTCACAGCGTGGATTTTGATGCCTTCCTTTTCGAAAGCTTGTATCCATTTTACGAAATAGTCGCCATACGTTCTGTAATATTCGGGGTTCAAGTGTCCGCTGGTCCATGAGTCAAAGGGTACACGTTCCTCCAGGCTTTTCACTTTCATCCACTTCGGACATGTCCAGGGAGCGGCAATTATTTTGACGGCAGGATTGATTGCCAGAATTTCCTTCAATATAGGAATCACATATTTGGTGTCTTCCATCGGAAGGGCAAAGTGCTCAAGCCCCTTTTCGTCACAGCAAGTGAATTCACTGAATGAGAAGTCGGAACAACCGATGGCAATACGTACATAGCTGAAGCCATAGCCTTCTTTGTCCGAGAATGTTTCAGTCAGAAACTTCGTGCGGTTCTCTTGTGTCATCTGCATCAGGTTGTAACCGGTAGAGCCGGTGATGGCTGCACCGAAACCGTCCATTTCCTGATAGCGGGTGGCAGGGTCAAGTGTCACGGTAGAAGGTGACATGTTGCTTCCGGTGCCGAAGGCCAGCCCGGACTTTGTCAAATCATAAGTACGACTGGTGTTCGTTACATAGAGGGTAACATCCTTTGCCTCTTCCGTGGGTTGGTCTGGCTTGGGTTCCGGTGTAGGGGTGATGTTACTGTCATTGTCATTGCCGCAGGCTGCCAGTATGGTGAAGCAGCCTAATGCGGTAGTGAATATATTTCTTAAATTCATATTCAATTGATTTTTATATTACTCATTAGTATTAATAGCCCGGGTTCTGTATCAGATTTTCGTTCTGGTCGATGGCTCCTTGGGGAATAGCCAGCAGATAGGAGTTCTCATTGAACAGATTTTCTTGTGCATGGCGGCCGCTGTCTTTGGCGTAAACGGCGTTCATCACTTCTTCTACCTTATTGAGGCGGCAAAGGTCGTACCAGCGCTGTCCTTCAAAGGCAAGCTCCATGCGGCGTTCGTCCATATAAGCTTGGAGCAATGCTTCTTTACTGCTGCGGGTGCTTTGTGGAAGTTTGCCCAGTCCGGCGCGGTTGCGGATGCGGTCGATGATGTCGGCTGCACCGTTCAGGTCGGGAGCCTCTCCCATAATTTTTGCTTCGGCTTTGAGGAGCAGGATATCGGCATATCGCAGATAGATAATGCTGTTGAACGCAGAGCGGCATTTGTACATGAAGGCATAATGGTCTGCCGGATAATAGTTGCTCCATCCGCAGTCATACCATACAACAGATTCATTGTAACGTTTCGTGTCTCCTTGCTCTTCATAGAGGCGGATAAGGTCACGGGAAGGGGTAATCCATTTGGCCCAGGTGAAACTTTCATCCCAGTTGCTCAAGTTACGGCCGAACATCCAAGTACACCAGTTGCCGGAGCCGGGAGGAAAGTGGGCTTCGAGAATTGCCTCCTTGGTATTGCGTACCCGGCAGTCTTTTTTTTCCGTATCATACGCCCAAAGGTCGCTGAAGTCTTCCACGAGGTCGAAGCCGTCGGCAGCAAGTTCATCGGCATATTTGATAACCTTTGCATAATCGCGCAGAGGTTTTTCTGCATAGACCTTGGCAAGCATGGCACGTGCCACCGATTTGGTAAGTATGCTCTTGTCTGATGTGTCGTTTGTCGGTGTGTTGGGGTTTTCCACTGCTTCAGTCAGGTCTTTCTCTATTTGGGCGTAAGCCTCTTCAGCCGTATTCTGTGGAGGAAAATAGGTCGGGTACATTTCTTCTACGTTGTCTTCGGTAATGTCACCGCCCACGGTAGTGATGACCGGGAAGTTACCCCATAAGCGTACCATATCGAACATGACCATGGCACGGAATATCTTGGCTTGTGACTGATACTTGCCGCGTTCACTTTCACTGAGTGCCTTGAGCTGGTCACAGCCCACGATGATGCGGTTGGCAACGGCAATGTCGCCTAAGAAACGGTCCCAGTCACGTTTTAGTACAGAATTAGAGCCTTCAATGGAGTTGGTTTCGTAAGGCACCACTTCGGCCCCCGTTGTTCCGGCGTAGGCATTATCGGAATGAGCGTCACCGATAAGCAGTTTGTCGACATACCAGTGCTCCTGCTGGTCACGAAATTTTTTGTGAAGGGTTACCATTGAAGTTTCCACGTCTTGCACACTGTTGAAAATAGGCTTTTCATCAGTTTTGTTCACTCCTTCCGTTACATCCGAGTAGGTGTCTACCGGATTATAGTCCAAGTCACATGAGGTTGCGGTCATTGCCAACAATACACCGCAAGCTATACTTTTATATATATGGTTTAGTTTCATAAGTTATTTCTTCCTTTTTTAGAATTCAACATTGATACCGAAAACGAATGATTTGCTCTGCGGGTAAGTTCCATAGTCGATGCCCTGTACAGAACCGCTGTTGCCGTATTGGTTCACTTCAGGGTCCATACCTGAATAGCTGGTCCAGGTCAGCAAATTGCTGGCGGTAAAATAAGGCTGTACGCGGCTGATGCCCCATTTCTTGAACTGGCGGCAACGGATGTTGTAAGAGAGTGAAATGTCTTTGACACGCAGGTAGCTGCCGTCTTCTACAAAGTAAGTGGAGTTCTTGATGTTGAAGTTGGCTTTCGGGACATTCGTAATCTGTCCGGGAATTCTCCAGCGTTTCAATACTTCCGTTGACTGGTTTTTACCGTCATACATACCTTCGGTTTCCATACGGGACACATTGAAGATGTCGTTTCCGTAGCTTCCCTGGATGAAGATGCTCAGGCTGAGGTCTTTCCATGTAAAGGTGTTTGTCAATCCGTAGATGAAGTCGGGATTCGGGTCGCCGATATAGGTACGGTCGGAAGTGGAAATCTTGCCGTCTTCGTTAAGGTCGCGATAAACCAGGTTACCGGTTTCGGGGTCTACACCGTCGCTGATGTAGCCGTAGAAACCACCCAAAGGACGTCCGGGCTCATTGCGTACGATATTTTCTTTCACCACCTCGGCACTGCTTGCTGCTGTATAGATTTTCTGCAATGACAGCTTGGTCAGCTTGTTCTTATTGAAAGAAATGTTGAAGTCTGTATCCCAAGAAAACTCGCCGGTCAGGTTATGGGAGTTGATGGCGAACTCGAATCCCTTGTTGGTCATCTCGCCTTCGTTACGGGTGATGCTGGTGGTTGCTGCCGCACCAGCAGGCAGACTTACATTCATCAACATGTCTGTAGTTTTCTTGTAATAGTAGTCCATGCTGAAGGTTAGTCTGTTGTTCAGTACAGTCAGGTCAAGACCGATGTTCGTCTGGTTGGTAGTTTCCCATTTCAGGTCACTTGTTCTCAGGTTGGCCTGGCTGATACCGGGAACTGCATGGTCGTTACCTTCTTCAAACCAGGGTATGCGGTTGATGTTGTAACGTTGCAGATACGAGTAATCGCCTATACCGCTTTGGTTACCGGTCTGTCCCCAGCCACCGCGGAGCTTCAAGTCATCAATCCAAGCGATGTCTTTCATGAACTTTTCCGACGAAATGCGCCATGCAGCCGAGAAGGAGGGGAAAATACCCCAGCGATGGTCGGGATGCAGCTTGGATGAACCGTCGGCACGCATGTTCATGGTAAGCATGTACTTGCTGTCATAGTTGTAGGACACACGGGCGAAATAGGAAGAGATGGCCCACTGTGAAGCTCCTGTTCCGGTACCGTCCCATGAAATTTTATTGGCAGCGTTCAGGGTCTGTATTTTATCGTCCCGGAAATGTGAGCCGTTTATCCAGCTGTTGGTATAGTCCGATTTGGTATAGGAAGAACCTGCCATTACGTCGATGCCGTGCTTCTTGATATTGGTATTGTAAGTCAATATATTATCGAAAACCAACACGGTATTCATATTCCGGTTGTCAGAGGCTGTACCGAAGCTGTTGCGTCCGTCGGTGGTCGATATTGGATCGAGGAATGTGGTGCTTACACCGTTACGGCGGTCCAGGGCTACGGATGATTTCAACTTCAGGTTGGGCAGAAAGCTGATGGTAGCGGCTCCGGATGCGATGAGGCGGTTCTCCTTGTTCTTGTTGTTTTTCTGGCGGGCCAGGTTTTCCATCGGGTTCATGATATTTACCCCGTAGAAGTTCTTATTGTATTGATTCGGCTTTTCAGGGTCCCAAATAGGAGCATAGGTCGGTGTGTTGATAACCGAGAGGACTACACCGCCACGGTTGGCACCCGTACCGGAAATGATGCCGGTGTTTCCGATATTGTCGGAGTAGGAGATATTGGCACTTACGTTCAGCCAACTGCGTATCTGGTTGTCAATGTTGGCACGGAAGCTATATCGTTTGAAGTACGTGCCTTCCAAAATGCCTTTTTCATTCAGATAACCGGCAGAGAGGAAGTATTTCATCTTTTCGTTTCCGTTAGATACGGACACCTGGTAGTTTTGGGTCTGTCCGGTTTTGTAAACTTCATCAAACCAGTCTGTCTGGTCTGTTAGACCTTCAAGGGCAGCGGGGTTGACAGCCCCGATTTCTTCCTGTAACTCACGGTATTGTTCTGTATTCAGGGCATCCATGCTCTTGGCTACTTTCGTCATACCATATTGTACGTTCAGTGCCACTTTGGCATTGCCTTCTGCTCCGGCTTTGGTCGTAATCAGTACCACACCGTTGGCTGCACGCGAACCATAGATGGCTGCCGATGAGGCATCCTTTAGGATAGAGAGACTTTCAATGTCGTTGGGAGAGAGAAAGTTGATGTTGTCCACGGGCACACCGTCCACTACGTAGAGCGGGTCGTTGCTGCCGTTGAATGAGGTGGTACCACGTACGCGGATGCTCATGCCTCCGCCCGGTTCACCGCTGGGTTGCATAACCGACACGCCGGCTGCTTTGCCTTGCAGGGCTTGGGCTGCCGATACAATGGGGCGTTGGTCCAAATCCTTTGTAGAAACCGTGGATACGGCTGTGGTTACGTCTTTACGCTTCACACTTCCATAACCGATAACTACCACTTCGTCCAGCAGTTCGTTATCTTCCTGCAATGTGATATTCATGTTGGTGGTTGCTTTTACCTCTATCGTTTTGTAGCCGATGAAGGATATTACCAGTGTGGCATTCTGTCCTACACTCAGGGAAAACTCCCCGTCCAGATTGGTAACAACACCGTTGGCGGTACCCTTTTCCAATACGGATGCGCCAATGACCTCCAGGCCTGCAGCATCTGTTACTTTACCCGTAGCTGTCAATCGTTGGGCAAATGCATTTGTTGACATTAGCAGTACGAGTAATGTCAAAAGGAGCTTGTAACTCCGCGTAAGAAGATTTCTTGTAATCATTCTCATAGTACTTTAATTGAAAGATTTAATTTATTATTAGAAAAGTATGTCCTAATAGAGATTGGTGGTTTTCCATAGTACACTTTTCTTTCTGTGCTGCAAAGATAGCGGACAACCCTATTCGTCCGATAGGCAGGTAATATGGAGAAGTAAGTCTGTGTGAAATGTAAATATCAGATATATAATAAGTTGTATTCTTGCTGATTACTGTGTAAAGTAAAGGTCGGCCACTATGGAAGGAGGTCTGTATATGTTGTTTTATCGCTATAAATGGTCGAAATACCTCTTAACTTTCATGTACTTTTTAGGGTAGAAGTAGCTTATGTTTAGATAGATTAATTTATCTTTGTGCTCTCAGCCTTATATAAATAATAGAAATGAAAAGAAAAATCATAGCTTTACTATTTTTACTGATGGGGTGTACCTTTCTGAATGCGGCACCTTACAGTGAAAAGATAAAAGAACTGCTGGTGCGTCTTGATTCTCTGATTGCGCAAAAAAACACGTTTGCTATGCTTAAAGAGGCGAAGATTGCCCAGTTGCACAAGTTGCGAAAGGATGTGCGTACTTTGGAGGAGAGATATTGGCTGAATAAAAATCTTTATGATGAGTATTGTGTCTATAATGCCGATTCTGCAATGAATTATGTGGCAGGCAATTTGGACATAGTTTATAAGCAGAATGATAAATACCGGCAGATGGAGTGGAAGATAAAAAAGTCTTTTCTGTTGGCTGCCACCGGTCTGTTGAAAGAAGCCCAGGATGAGTTGGACGGAGTCTCGGGCGGTTCGCTCCCCAAAGAATTGTTAGTGGACTATTACGGACAAATGTTGTATCTGTATTCGCATTTCAATCAGTATACCGGTAGTGAAATGGGTACTTTGCATGAACATTATGCACAGTTGGAGCGTGTTTACAAGGACTCTTTGAATATGGTTCTTACCCCTGAAGACCCCTTGTTCTTGTGGTATAAAGGGCAGGTAGTACAAGGTACGGACAGTATGTATGTTTTTAAAGAACGTTTGCAGAAGGGAATTCTTAATTCTGCATTCGACACTCGGCGCGATGCCATGAATGCTTACGTGCTGGCCTGCTTTTATCGCGAGTCCGATGAGCAGGAAAATTATCTGACTTACCTGATATATTCTGCTATGGCCGATGTACGTATCTCCAATAAAGATATTGCTTCGTTGGAAGAGCTGGCGGGGGTACTTTTTAGTTTGGGTGATATTGACCATGCTTATGTCTACATGAGTTACTGCTTGCAGAATGCCTTGGCATATCGGAACCGGGTGAGGGTAGTGGGCATCTCTGCGGTGCAGGACACCATTCATCAGATCTATCAGGAACGTAATCAGAGGCAAGAAGCGCGGTTACGTATGTATTTGGTACTGGTCAGTGTCTTGTCTTTGATATCCTTGTTTGCCTTCCTATATATATACAAGCAGATGAAGCGGTTGAAGCAGTCGCGCCAACAGCTGAATGAGGCAAACAACCGCTTGAATAAGCATGTGGAAGAGCTTTCGAAAATGCACGGACAAGTGGCAGAAACGAATGTACAGCTTACTTCTTTGAATGAACAGTTGAGGGATACCAATAATCAGCTTCGTGAATCCAACTATGTGAAGGAGGAATACATAGGTTATGTCTTTTCCATTTGTTCCAATTATATCAGTAAGCTGGATGAGTATCGGAAAAATATCAATCGTAAGCTTAAGGCAAACCAGTTGGAGGATGTGAAAGCATTAACCGATACTCATTCTATGGCACAGAATGAGTTGAAAGAGTTCTATCATAACTTTGATGCTATCTTCTTGCACATTTATCCGGATTTTGTAAGTGACTTCAATGCCTTGCTCCATCCTGACGAGCAGATTGTGCTAAAAGATGGTGAGTTACTGAATACGGAATTGCGCATTTATGCTTTGGTGCGTTTAGGTATCACTGATAGTGTGAAGATTGCCGAATTCTTGCATTATTCACCTCAGACCGTTTATAATAATCGTTTGAAAACACGTAATAAGGCTATCATTCCTCGGGAAGAGTTTGCTGCCGTTGTGCGTTCTTTGGGTAGGGCACAGAAGTGGATTTGATAAAGGCTTCTACTGATTGTCGCAGTATGGTGCGTAGATGACACCTAAGAGTTAGGAAAAAAACTGCGATGTACTACCTTGTTTTTCTCTAAAAACTAATCTTTCCACAGCAATGTTCTTTTCTTACCACAGCTGTGGAAAGAAAGAAACGCGGGTGTGGTAAGAAAGAAACATATCTGTAGTGAGAAAAGTTGTTCAGTAGTTCTCGTTTAGTATCCGGGCTTTCCGGATGTAGCCTTTCGCAGGTTTATTGTCAGTTCTCTTTGGGCTCCTCAAGCGTGGTGCCGGCCGTTCAGTGGTCTATGTCAAGGGGTGAACTTATTATATTCCGATGCGCGCGCGTATATATATAATGTGTCCCCTTCCTTCCTTCCTTTCTTTCCCTTTAAAAAACATGCTTTAAAACATATCTATCAATCAGCTAGTTATGAAAAAGTTCACGTAAACCCTCAAAAAAAGCTTGTATATATTTTGCAGATGTCCGTAAAAGCGCTACTTTTGCATCCGCTTTCGGGAACGAAGGCGGCGATGTTTTGACATTCTGACAGTAAAACGGAGCGGTAAGCTTCCATTTTTCTCTTCTTTGCCATAGGTTTCTTTCGGAACTTCGGCCTTGGAAAAGAAAAGTGAAAAAAAACTTCCGAAACATTTGGAAGTTATGCTTTAAAGTTCTTACCTTTGCACCCGCTTTTGAAAACGAAAGCAGCGCGAGTTGACATTCTTCTTTCAAGAAACGGTGACCGGTTTTTTTCTTCCTTTTTCTTTTTGCCTCCCTTTCGACAAGAGAGACGACGAGGAAAGAGAAAAAAGAAAAATAAAAAAAACTTCCGAAAATATTTGGAAGATATGCTTTAAAGTTCTTACCTTTGCATCCGCTTTCTGAAAAGAACAGCAATCGTGAAACGAGCGATCTTTGAACAGATTTACATAAACAATACAAGTAGTACAAGAGCAGGTGCTTCGCAAATTAATAATTGGAAACTAATGATTAAGGCGCGTCGTACCTGGGTAAAACAAAAGAACCGTCAATACTTATTCTATATAGATTAGGTAAAGATAAACTTTTTGAATTCGAGCGTCCTGAACAGATAATTAAGCTGCCGCACTTTAATTTTTAATTTGCGCAGTCAAGATACTTTTACAATGAAGAGTTTGATCCTGGCTCAGGATGAACGCTAGCTACAGGCTTAACACATGCAAGTCGAGGGGCAGCATGAACTTAGCTTGCTAAGTTTGATGGCGACCGGCGCACGGGTGAGTAACACGTATCCAACCTGCCGATGACTCGGGGATAGCCTTTCGAAAGAAAGATTAATACCCGATGGCATAGTTCTTCCGCATGGTAGAACTATTAAAGAATTTCGGTCATCGATGGGGATGCGTTCCATTAGGTTGTTGGCGGGGTAACGGCCCACCAAGCCTTCGATGGATAGGGGTTCTGAGAGGAAGGTCCCCCACATTGGAACTGAGACACGGTCCAAACTCCTACGGGAGGCAGCAGTGAGGAATATTGGTCAATGGACGAGAGTCTGAACCAGCCAAGTAGCGTGAAGGATGACTGCCCTATGGGTTGTAAACTTCTTTTATACGGGAATAAAGTGAGGCACGTGTGCCTTTTTGTATGTACCGTATGAATAAGGATCGGCTAACTCCGTGCCAGCAGCCGCGGTAATACGGAGGATCCGAGCGTTATCCGGATTTATTGGGTTTAAAGGGAGCGTAGGCGGATGATTAAGTCAGTTGTGAAAGTTTGCGGCTCAACCGTAAAATTGCAGTTGATACTGGTTTCCTTGAGTGCAGTTGAGGCAGGCGGAATTCGTGGTGTAGCGGTGAAATGCTTAGATATCACGAAGAACTCCGATTGCGAAGGCAGCTTACTGGACTGTAACTGACGCTGATGCTCGAAAGTGTGGGTATCAAACAGGATTAGATACCCTGGTAGTCCACACAGTAAACGATGAATACTCGCTGTTTGCGATATACAGTAAGCGGCCAAGCGAAAGCATTAAGTATTCCACCTGGGGAGTACGCCGGCAACGGTGAAACTCAAAGGAATTGACGGGGGCCCGCACAAGCGGAGGAACATGTGGTTTAA
>OGHT01000066.1_pt1 | contig 27269 bp, 18 predicted proteins | sample 1571631 | NCBI WGS metagenome assembly OGHT01 (sample SAMEA2581939, study PRJEB24529) | metagenome | biome: Human gut stool | place: China | collected 2011
GCGTCGTGTAGGGAAAGAGTGTAGATCTCGGTGGTCGCCGTATCATTAAAAAAAATAAAAAGAGTATGGGCGTCCATAGCATGTAGTCGTCTGTGGCAAAGCCGGTGGAAGTGTGCAGGGAGATAACCTGGAACAATGATTTGCGGAAGGCTTCTTCCATGCCCATCGAACTGGTATAATAAAGGATAACGGCAATTACGGTGGTAAATCCGGTTACCGACCAGAAGTACCATTTCAATTCAGCGTTATCAATGACTTTTTTGAATTTCCGGTTGACAAAAAACAACAGCAACGTAAAGTTGATGCCGGAGACAAACATAAAAAGGGAGATAACATATTCTATGTAGGGAGAATGATAGTATGCCACACTCGCCTGTTTGGTAGAGAAACCTCCTGTGCCTGTGGTGGCGAAAGCATGGCATATGCTGTCAAACCAGTTCATTCCTCCCAGCATTAGCAGGATTACGAGGATAAAGGTAAGTCCGGTATAGATTCCCCATATCCATTTGGCTGTAATGCCGATGCGCGGGTGTACTTTGTCATGGGTGGGGCCGCTGGCTTCGGCTGCGAATACTTGCAGGCCGCTGACTCCGAAGATGGGCAACACTGCAATCGTGAACATGATGATTCCCAAACCGCCTATCCATTGCGTCATGCTGCGCCAGAACAAAAGTCCATGGGGAAGCGACTCTATGTTGTCCAGTACGGTGGCTCCCGTACTGGTAAAGCCGGACATGGTTTCAAAAAAAGCATTTGTAATGTCGGGGACGTATCCGCTGATGTAAAAAGGCAACATACCGAAGAGGGAGAAGGCTACCCAGGCAAAGCTGACCAATACATAACCGTCGCGACGGGTTAACTGTTTGTCGCCCCCTTTTCCGGCAACTGCCATGAGCAGACCGGCTCCGGCTGTGATTCCTGCCGATTTCCAAAAGTCGAGCAGTGCTTCGTCGTTATAGTAATATGATATGCCCGAGCATGCCAACAGCATGATTGTTTCCAGCAATAGCAGAATACCGATAATCCGTATGATTGTCTTGAAGTTAATCATTTACCAACTACTCATTCTCAATTAGTTAAAGTATTTTTCGATTTTCTTAATCATCATGTTCAGGCAGAATACCACTACATGGTCACCCGGCTGTATCAGGGTGTTACCCATAACCACAACGCCTTCCCCCTGGCGGATAAGTCCGCCGATGGTGGCTCCTTTCGGGAGGCCGAGGTCTTTTACCGGATGTTTGGTAATCTTCGAGCCGGCCTTAACGGTAAATTCCGCTACATCGGCATTGGCAAAGGTCAGGCATTTCACGTTGCTGACGTCCGCATCCAGCATCATCTGGTAGATGTGGCTGGCAGCAATCATCTTTTTGTTGATGACGGTGCCGATGTCAAGGCTTTCGGCCATGCCTATGTAGTCGATGTTCTCCACTTCCGCTACGGTTTTGCTGACTCCCATGCGTTTGGCGGCAAGGCAGGCCAGGATATTAGTCTCCGAGTTGCCGGTCAAGGCAACGAAGGCTTCCGTATTTTTCAGTCCCTCTTCCACAAGCAGGTCCATATCCCGTCCGTCGCCATTGATAATCATGGTACGGTCGTCAAGCAGCTCGGTCAGGCGGTTGCAGCGGTTCAGGTCGTTGTCCACGATTTTCACCTGCATGTAGTCCGGGACATATTGGGCGGTGCGTACGGCAATCCGGCTTCCACCCATAATCATCACGTTGCGCACATCAGCATAATCTTCCTTGCCAGCTATTTTGCGGATGTAGGGGACGTATTTCCTGATGGTGGTAAAGTATACGATGTCATGTAGCTTGATGGTATCGTCACCGCGGGGAATCAGTGTCTCGCTTCCCCGTTTGATGGCTACCACGTGATAGGGCAGCTCCGGTCCGCCCAACTCATGGAGGGGGATGTTCAGTATCTCGGCTTTTTCGCGCATCTTGGTGCCTATCAGTATCAAGGCTCCTCCGCAGAACTCCCACCATTGGCGTACCCAGCTCATGCGGATGGAGGACACGATTTCCTTGGCGGCAAGCATTTCCGGGTAGATGAGTGAATCGACGCCCAGCTTCTGGAAAAATTCCTTGTTTTTGGGCAGCAGGTATTCGTAGTTGTCAATGCGGGCTACGGTCTTCTGTGCTCCCAGATTGTTGGCAAGCATGCATGCGGTCATGTTCCGGCTTTCATCGGGGGTGACGGCTATGAACAAGTCGGCTTCTCCCACTCCCACTTCTTTCAAGCCTTTTATGGAGGTAGGGGAGGCTGTAGCCGTCATCAAGTCGAAGTTGGAGTTCAGTGTGCTCAACTTCTCTTCGTTGTCGTCCATCAGAATGATGTCCTGCTTCTCGCGGGACAGCAATTTGGCCAAGTGTGTGCCTACTGCGCCGGCACCTGCAATAATTATTTTCACTTTTAGTTCGCTGATAGTTGGTAATTAATAGTTGACCTATGGGGTAAATGCTCAAACTGTCAATTTTCAACTATCAATTATCAATTGATTATAGATTCCTTCTTCGTCCATTCCGCAAAGATGATGCAACTCTTGTATGGTGCCGTGCTCTATGAAGGCATCGGGTACACCGATACGTCTGATATGGGGGATATAGTCATTGTCTGCCATGAACTCCAGTATGGCACTGCCCATTCCTCCTTTTTTGACACCGTCTTCTATAGTGACAACATGCTGGAAGTTGAGTCCTACCTCGTGCAGTAGCGCTTCGTCGAGCGGCTTGAGAAAACGCAGGTCGTAGTGGGCTATGGAGATTCCTTTGTCCTTCTCCGCACGCTCTATGGCACGTGCGGCTACGTTGCCTATGGGACCGAGGCTGATGACTGCCAGGTCTTTGCCTTCTTTCAGTTTACGCCCTTTGCCTACGGGGATTTCTTCCAGCGGACATTTCCAATCCAGCAATACGCCGCGTCCGCGGGGATAGCGGATGACGAACGGACCTTGGTCCGGTAACTGTGCCGTGTACATCAGGCGGCGCAATTCATGTTCGTCCATCGGTGAAGATATGGTCAGGTTGGGAATCGGACGGAAATAGGCCAGGTCGAAAACTCCGTGGTGTGTCGGTCCGTCTTCTCCTACCAGTCCGGCGCGGTCCAGGCAAAGTACGACGGGGAGGCGGAGCAGGGCGATGTCATGGATGACATTATCGTATGCCCGCTGCATGAAGGAGGAGTAGATGTTGCAGAAAGGCTGCATTCCTTCTTTAGCCATACCGCCCGAGAAAGTGGCTGCATGCCCTTCGGCAATACCCACATCGAAGGCACGGTCGGGCATGGTGTCCATCAGCTTGTTCATAGAGCAGCCGGTGGGCATGGCGGGGGTTACTCCGACGATTTTCGGATTTTCCTTTGCCAGTTCTACCAGCGTTTCCCCAAACACGTCCTGGAAAAGCGGAGGCAAATTGCTGGTGTCCGCCTTGAGGCGTTCTCCGGTTTCCGGATCGAACTTGCCCGGTGCATGCCAGATATCGGGATTCTTCTCAGCAGGTTCGAATCCTTTTCCTTTTACAGTGTGCAGATGCAGTATTTTCGGTCCCTGCATATCTTTGATGTCCCGCAGGACACGGGCTATGTTTTTCACATCGTGTCCATTGATAGGGCCGAAGTAGCGGATGTTCATCCCTTCAAAGATATTCTGCTGCTGGGCGGCCATTGATTTCAGACTGTTGGCGAAGCGAATCAGCGCTTTGCGGCGGTCCTCGTTCAAAAGTCCCATTTTGAACAGCAGTCTGGATGTCTTGAAGCGCAGCTGGTTATAGCGGTTGCTGGTAGTCAGGTTGAAAAGGTACTGCTTCATGCCGCCTACACTTCTGTCTATCGACATATCATTGTCGTTGAGAATGATAAGAAGGTTGTTAGGGGTAGACGAAGCGTTGTTCAGTCCTTCGAAAGCTAGGCCGCCGCTCATGCTTCCATCACCGATGACGGCGACCACATGGCGGTCTTTCTCGCCTTTTTCGGCAGCGGCAACAGCCATGCCAAGGGCGGCGGAGATTGAATTTGACGCATGTCCGCAGGTGAATGTGTCATAATCGCTTTCCTCTGGTGAGGGAAAAGGACGAACTCCCTTGAATTTACGGTTGGTGGAGAATGCTTCACGGCGTCCGGTCAGTATCTTGTGCCCGTACGCCTGATGGCCTACATCCCAGACTATGCGGTCGTACGGAGTATTGAATACGTAGTGCAAGGCAACGGTCAGCTCTACCGTGCCCAGGCTGGCAGCGAAATGTCCGGGGTTACACGAAACCTCCTTTATAATGTCTTGCCTCAATTCTTTACAGACTTCAGGAAGCTCTTCTACGCTGAGTTGGCGTAAATCCTCGGGAAATGTAATGGTGTTAAGCAAGTTATATGTTGTTGGTTCTGTTCTCATTTCTAATCTGAAGATTACAAAATGCAAAAATAGCAAAAGAAAACGGATGGCGGGAAGTTTTAGAAGGAAAAAAAGCCTCTTTTGTTCACTTCTGTTTTTGCTTTCTCTTTGCATACGCCACATTTCTCGTTCAGCCTGCCTATGGTTAAGGGAAAAGATGCCTGATAGTAAATCGTTCCTCCATGGAGAAAATATTGTTCCATCCTGGGGGAAAAATCGTTCCACCATGGTGGAACGATTTTTTCTCCATATAGGAATAATTTAATTTTGGTAGGCAAAGATATTAGTCCTTTCAAAAATTGACTTGTACTCTCGTATGTGTGCATCTATGATAAGAGATGCTTTAAATTTAATGTTTATTGAAAAATACAACTTAATAAATTATTTATTGCAACTTTTTGAGGTTTTGGTTGTTATTTAATATAGTATTATGTATATTTGCGAAGTAGAATATGTCCTATTTATCAATATGTTATACGATTATGAATTGTACATGATGGCATTCTTAGTTGTAATATGTGCCGGAATGGGGCGTAACCACGAATTGCTAAATGAATAAACAATGAATGATATGAAGAAAAAGCTTGACTTTAAAGTTTTGGCTATTATGGGCGTAGTGGTTTTTTCCGCTTGCGGTTCTGATAGCGATCTGTTCAACCCGGAAAAGGCGGCAGCTAAGAAAGAGGCACAGTATGCATCGGCTTTCGTGCAGAAGTATGGAGAAATTGCAGTTGATCAGGATTGGGGATTTGGGGTAACACCGACAACGCGTGTTGCTAACACTAATAGCAATCAATGGAAAGATTTTACGGAAGTACCCGAGGGTATTACGGCTACAGAAAAAGAAGTGGTTACGGAATGGTTTAAAACACATCAGAATCCACAATCCATTGGTGTGGATTGGACCGACTTTTTTGTTCAACATGTAAGTGGCTCACACTCTAATATGGATTTTTTGGTTGCGGCATCAGATGACCATATCAATAATTTTAATGCTACTGAGGGGGCTATAATGCTAATGCAGAATAGTGGAACGTCTTCTTTTGGCTATAGGGCTTCTCTGGATGGTAAAATGCACTATAATTATACTATACAATATATTGAGGGTGCTTATTATGTGGGATTTGACTTTGAAGCTACCGGACAGAACCCAAATCAACAAGTGGCTGCAGATGGGTATTATAGTGATTGGATTGTGAAGATCTCTCCGGCCGTATATACGAATGCGTACAGAATCATAGCAGAAGACCTTGGAGACAGTGATGATTTTGACTTCAACGATGTCGTGTTTGATGTAGCGACCAATGGGGGAGCAACTATCATTACCCTGCAGGCTGCGGGTGGTACTTTGCCTTTGTATATTGAGGTAGGCGGTGATAGCCGTGAAGTTCATGGACTCTTTGGCGTTTCTAATACTACAATGGTAAATACGGATGCTGGGGCAACTAAGGCTCCGGTGATGTACAGAGTTAACGGTACCGGTGCCGTAAATATCAAAGTGGAAGGCCAAAATGCTGAAGTATATACACTGAAAGCGGAGATAGGCAAAGCGCCGCAGAAGATACGTGTAGAGACAAGATATGAATGGACTGCTGAACGTCAGGATATTAATGATAAATATCCAGGTTTTGCAGATTGGGTGGCTGATCCTACGGCTAATTGGTATTAATAGAATATATAGTATTTTTATTTAAGGCAGATGATATAATGAAAGGTTATATCATCTGCCTTTTTATGTTTCGACCGTTATATATTGAAATTTACTATCTTTGTGGCGTAGCAAGCAGTTGGTACATCATTTTTTTTCGAGAAAGTGAATGGTTTATTTATTCCGAGCTTATGAATCTTTATACGCCTGTAGAAGTAGTTTCCAGTATGCCCCTTCTTTCGCAAGAGAATAATCTGTTGCTGATGGGTTCTTGTTTTGCGTCCGAGATGGGGCAAAGGCTGGCGGATGCCAAGTTCCGTTGTGACGTCAATCCTTATGGTGTGCTTTATAATCCGTTTTCCATTTCTGCGGCATTGCGTGAAATCATTGCGGGCAGATGCTACAATGAAAACGATATTTTCCTCTTTCATGAACTTTGGCACAGTGCCATGCATCATGGTAGCTTTTCCTCAGTCTCTGCAGAGGAAACATTGGCAGGCATTAACGGGCGTTTGAAAAGCGCCCATGAAAGGCTGGACCGGTTGGATTGTCTGCTGCTGACTTTCGGCTCTGCCTGGGTTTATGAAAATAAAAAGACGGGAACTGTAGTTGCCAACTGTCATAAGCAACCTGAGTCCTGCTTTACCCGCCGTATGCTTTCTGTCAGTGAAATAGTATCTGACTACACCTCTTTGCTTTCCGGCTTGCTGGCGCGGATTCCCCGGTTGAAAGTGTTGTTCACCGTCAGCCCCATCCGCCACGTGCGTGACGGAATGCATGCCAACCAGCTCAGTAAAGCTACCTTGCTGCTTGCCGTGAACCAGTTGCAAGCCACTTTCCCAGAACATGTTTTCTATTTTCCGGCTTATGAGTTGCTGCTCGACGAGCTTCGTGACTATCGCTTCTATGCAGAAGACATGGTGCATCCTTCCGAAACGGCCATTCGCTATGTCTGGGAACGGTTTACCCGGTCGTGCATCTCTGCCGATGCGTTACGGATTATGGAAGAAAGTGAAAATATCCGTAAGATGTTGTTGCATAAGCCATTTTATCCCGCTTCAGAAGAGTATAAGCGTTTTTTAGGACAAATTGTGTTAAAAATAGACCAACTTAACGGAAAATACCCGTACTTAGATTTCCAAAAAGAGAGAGAAATATGTCGTATTCGATTGAAAGCATAACCGAAAGTATTGGCGCACGGCGTATGGGAAACGCGCCGGCTACCATAGACTGGCTGCTCACTGACAGCCGTTCCCTGAATTTTCCTGAGGAAACATTATTCTTTGCCTTGACCACCAAGAGGAATGACGGTGCGCGCTATATTGCAGATTTATATGCCCGTGGAGTACGTAATTTTGTGCTTAGCGAAGAAAGCTTTAGATTAATGGACAATGGACAATTGACAATTGACAATGCTATGCAGCGTGATGATGCGCAGTCAATTGTCAATTATCTCATTGTTCCCAACCCGCTGAAAGCCTTGCAAAAACTGGCGGAACAGCATCGGAACCGGTTCCAGATACCGGTCATCGGTATTACGGGAAGCAACGGAAAGACAGTTGTGAAGGAATGGCTGCACCAGTTGCTCAGTCCGGAACGTGCCATTATCCGTTCTCCCCGCAGTTATAACTCCCAGATTGGAGTGCCTTTGTCTGTGTGGCAGATGAACGAACAGTCCGAACTTGCTATTTTTGAAGCCGGTATTTCCGAGCCGGGGGAAATGCGCGCTTTGCAGAACATCATCAAGCCTACCATAGGCATCCTGACCAATATAGGAGGGGCTCACCAGGAAAATTTCTTCTCGTTGCAGGAGAAATGCATGGAGAAGCTGACGCTTTTCAAGAATTGTGATGTAGTGATTTATAATGGTGACGATGAGTTCGTCAGCAACTGTGTGGCGAAGTCCATGCTGTCTGCACGTGAGATTGCGTGGAGCCGGAAAGATATGGAACGTCCTCTATATATAAGTAAGGTGGAGAAACGGGATGACTGTACTGTCATTTCCTATCGCTATCTGGATATGGACAATACGTTTACTCTACCGTTCATAGATGATGCTTCCATCGAGAATTCGCTGAACTGCCTGGCCGCATGCCTCTATCTGATGCTTCCTGCCGAACAGATTACAGAACGTATGGCAAGGCTGGAACCCATCGCCATGCGGCTGGAAGTCAAGGAGGGAAAAAACAACTGTCTGTTGATTAACGACAGTTATAATTCTGACCTTGGCTCATTGGATATTGCACTCGATTTTCTTTACCGCCGTTCGCAAAGTAAGGGATTGAGGCGGACTTTGGTTCTTTCGGATATATTGGAGACCGGTCAGAACACGCCGACACTTTACCGACAAGTGGCACAGCTGGTAAACAGCCGTGGCATTGAACGCATCATAGGTGTAGGAAATGAAATATCTTCCTGCGCTGCACGCTTTAATATAGAGAAGACCTTTTATCCGGATACAGCGGCCTTGATACGTGCCATTCAGCGTGGGGAACTTCGCCTTGAAAACGAAATAATTCTGATTAAGGGTGCACGTAAGTTCGGTTTTGACTCCTTGACGGAAGTATTGGAGAAGAAGGTGCACGAAACTATCCTGGAGGTTAATCTTGGAGCGATGATTGCCAATCTGAACTATTATCGTGGCAAGCTGAAGCCGGAAACAAAGATGGTCTGCATGGTGAAAGCCTCCGCTTACGGTGCAGGTTCTTACGAGATAGCCAAGACCTTGCAGGAACATCATGTCGATTATCTTGCCGTGGCGGTTGCCGACGAAGGCTCCGAACTCCGTAAAGCGGGCATCACTGCGAACATCATTATCATGAATCCTGAGATGACTGCTTTCAAGACCATGTTCGATTACAAGCTGGAGCCCGAAGTATATAGCTTCCATCTGCTGGACGCTTTGATTAAAGAAGCGGAAAAGGAAGGTATCACAAACTTCCCCATCCACATAAAGCTGGATACCGGTATGCACCGCCTGGGGTTTGCTCCGGAGGACATGCCCCGGCTGATAGAGCGGCTGAAGGGACAGAATGCCGTGATTGCCCGTTCCGTCTTCTCGCATTTGGTAGGGAGCGATTCGCAACAATTCGACAGTTTTACACGCCGGCAGATAGAAATGTTCGAGAAAGCGTCCATGGAATTGCAGGAGGATTTTCCGCATAAGATACTTCGCCATATCTGCAATTCCGCAGGTATCGAGCGTTTCCCCGGGGCGCAATTCGATATGGTGCGCCTGGGTATCGGCCTCTATGGTGTCAATCCCATAGACAATTCCATTATGAATAATGTGAGCACGTTGAAGACTACCATCCTCCAGATACGTGATGTTCCCGAAGAGGATACGGTGGGGTATAGCCGGAAAGGGCATCTCACCCGTCCGTCGCGTATAGCGGCTCTTCCCATCGGTTACGCCGACGGCCTGAACCGCCATCTTGGAAATGGACATGCTTATTGTCTTGTAAACGGCCAACGGGCAGCCTATGTAGGGAATATCTGCATGGATGTCTGTATGATTGACGTGACGGACATCGATTGCAAGGAGGGTGACAGTGTGGAAATTTTTGGTGACCATCTGCCTATAACCGTTCTTTCCGATGTACTCGAAACTATTCCTTATGAGGTGTTGACAAGCGTTTCTACGCGGGTAAAACGTATTTATTATCAAGACTGAAGATAGGGGGCAGGGATTAGGGATTAGGGATTGCGATAAAATTAATCCTTAATCCTTAATCCCTAATCCTTAATTTTCCTATCTTTGCACTATAATTAATCAGATATAACTATGACAAACTTACTTTTATTAGGCTTTCTGCCCAGCGGTTCCGAATGGATAATTATTGCATTGGTCATCTTACTGTTGTTTGGTGGTAAGAAAATTCCCGAATTGATGCGTGGTTTGGGCAAAGGAGTGAAGAGCTTCAAGGATGGTGTGAATGAAGCCAAAGAAGAGATAAACAAGGCTCAGGAAGATTTGGATAAACCAGCTGAAAAGAAATAAAAGGATTTACTATTTGACTATTTACGATTTACTATTTGATACTCTGCAAATTGCAGAAGTATGGGTAGACTTGTTATCTTTCATTCCACTGCGTAGCCCAAATAGTAAATCGTAAAATAGTAAATGCATTGGTGTTTATGGCAGAAAAAGAGCTAACCTTTTGGGATCACTTGGACGAGTTGCGCCGGGTACTGTTTCGTGTGCTTGGTGTGTGGTTTGTATTGGCTATCGGTTATTTTATTGCCATGCCTTATCTGTTTGACAATGTGATATTGGCTCCTTGCCATAACGACTTCATTTTCTATGACTTGCTGCGCTGGATAGGGCAGAGACTGGACTTGCAGGATGAATTCTTTACCCAGGAGTTTCATGTGAAGCTCGTCAATATTAATCTTGCCGCACCGTTCTTTGTCCACATGTCTACCGCTTTCTGGATGTCGGTGGTAACGGCTGCTCCTTATATTTTCTATGAAATCTGGCGCTTTGTAAGCCCTGCACTCTATCCAAACGAGCGTAAAGGGGTGAGGAAAGCGCTGGGTATAGGTACGGTGATGTTCTTTATCGGTGTGTTGCTGGGGTATTTTATGGTCTATCCGCTGACATTGCGTTTCCTTTCCACTTATCAATTGAGCGCAGCCATCGAGAATCAAATTTCCCTGAACTCGTACATCGACAATTTCATGATGTTGGTGCTTTGCATGGGACTGGCATTCGAACTGCCGCTGGTGACATGGCTGCTTTCCCTGCTGGGACTGGTGCACAAGACCTTTTTGCGGAAATACCGCCGTCATGCTGTTGTCATCATTGTTATTGCCTCGGCCATCATTACTCCGACCGGTGACCCGTTTACCTTGACAGTAGTGGCGGTGCCGCTTTATCTGCTCTATGAGTTGAGTATCCTGATGATAAAGGATAAAAAGACTGATGATGAAGCGGAAGAAGTGGAGACAGAGGAATGATGGATTGTGAAGTAAAGGAATATTTTAGTATATTGCTGGAAGCCTGCTACGTTGAGGAAATCTCCTTGGACGTGGCCTATCGGCAATTGCGCGAGTTGCTGGAGCGTTTGTGCCGTACACAGATGCCCGACGGCAGCTTGCAGATGACGGACCTTTCTGCACGTATCAGTTTCGTGGCTTCGAAGGTCGGACTTTCCACCGTGGAACAGAACCGTCTGCATACCTTCCGGCTGACCTCCAATGCTATTCTGAACCGCCAGGCGGAACCGCAACGTGAACAGTTGTTGCGTGATGCCAAGACACTGGCATTCTTTGTCAAGCGCTTGACGGGGGAGGAGATACCTGCCGAACTTTATCGCCTGCTACCCCGTGCGGATGCCACCTATATAGTGGCACCGCCTGTCAAAGAGCGGATAAAGCGCATGCGCGTCTGTTTTCAGTATGCCGATGATACTTATTTATATGTACTGCCCGTAGACACTGTGGCCGATGAGCCGTTGCGTGTCCGTTATAATGTACCTCAGATTAATGAAGAGTTTGCAGAAACCTGCCGGATTCTGTGGCGGCATGCCCAGGTCAATCTGCTGGATGTTACGGTGGACGAAGCCGGCATACTTACTCCTTCCTTTATTGTACTTGAGCCCGATTACTTGATAGACATCAGTTCGCTTGCCGAATGCTTCAAGGATTACGGGCATCATCCTGCCAACTATATTCTGGCACGGCTCCAGTCGCCAGACAATACCCGTCCGTTACTGTTGGGTAATATTGCCAACCTCTTTCTGGACGAATGGATTCATGCCAAGGAGGCACCCGATTATTTGGCATGCATGAAGAAGGCCTTCCGTTCTTATCCCATCGAGCTGGCAGCATGTGCCGACCTGCGCGACCGGGAGAAGGAAGCCGAATTCTTTTCCGATTGCAAGCGCCATTTCGACAATATCCACCGGACGGTGACAGAAACATTCCGTGCATCCGGCTATGAACTCGATAGGACTGATGCCGTGCTGGAACCCTCTTACATCTGTGAAGCATTGGGTTTGCAAGGGCGTCTGGACTACATGCAGCGGGATATGACCTCGTTCATTGAAATGAAGTCCGGTAAGGCGGACGAGTATTCCATCCGTGGTAAGGTGGAGCCTAAAGAAAACAATAAGGTACAGATGTTGCTCTATCAGGCTGTGTTGGAGTATTCTATGGGAATGGACCATCGACGTGTAAAGGCCTACCTGCTCTATACCCGTTATCCGTTGCTTTATCCGGCACGTCCTTCGTGGGCAATGGTGCGCCGTGTGATGGATGTGCGTAACCGGATTGTAGCCAATGAATATGGCATCCAGTTACGGAATAGCCCACAGTATACGGCAGAGCGCTTGAAAGACATCCATCCGGATACCTTGAATGAGCGCGGTTTGGACAATACCTTGTGGAAACGCTTCCTTTGCCCCTCCATCGATGCCGTAGCGCAACGCATCCGTTCGCTTTCGTCGTTGGAACAAAGCTATTTTTATACGCTCTATAACTTTATAACCAAGGAACTCTATACCTCCAAATCTGGAGATGTGGATTATGAAGGACGTACCGGTGCTGCCGCCCTCTGGCTTTCCACACTGGCTGAGAAATGTGAGGCAGGTGAAATTCTGTACGATTTGGCTATTTGCGAGAATCATGCGGCAGATACGCATAAACCGTATTTGTCCCTCAGAACGAAGCAAATGGTTGCTTCCCGGCAGGAGCGGGTTCTGCCCAATTTCCGCCAGGGTGATGCGGTGGTTCTTTACGAACGGAATACGGATACCGATAACGTTACCAACAAGATGGTGTTTAAAGGTAATATAGAGTGCATATCCGATGACGAGGTTTGTATCCGTCTTCGTGCCACCCAGCAGAATGCGGGTGTATTGCCTGTTGCTAGCCTCTATGCCATAGAGCACGACTATATGGACACCTCCTTTCGTAGCATGTATCTGGGACTTTCCGCTTTCCTTTCTGCCACCCAAAGACGGCGTGACTTGTTGTTGGGGCAGCGCTCTCCCGAATTCGATACTTCTTTGGATGCCGCTATTACGACCGCTCCGGATGATTTTTCGCGGATTATTCTGAAAGCGCAGGCTGCTCGCGACTATTTCCTTTTAATCGGTCCGCCGGGTACTGGCAAGACCTCTCGCGCGCTGCGGGGCATGGTAGAAGCCTTTTACCGGGAGGGGAAACAGATTCTACTGCTTTCGTATACCAATCGTGCTGTAGATGAAATCAGTAAGGCGCTGGCTTCCATTGAGCCTGAAATAGACTTTATCCGTTTAGGCAGTGAGTTGTCTTGCGATGACTCATTCCGCCCGTATCTGATTGAGAATGTGTTGGAACCTTGTGCCACTCGGCGGCAGGTGCAGGAGCGCATTGCCCGTTGCCGTGTTTTTGTCGGTACGGTTGCCACGCTTTCTTCCAAGACCGAACTTTTCCGGTTGAAGACTTTTGATGTAGCGATTGTGGATGAGGCTACCCAAATTTTGGAACCACAACTGCTGGGGTTACTCTGTACCCGCAATCCCGCAGGCGCGGATGCCATCGGTAAATTTATTTTGATAGGTGACCATAAGCAGCTACCCGCAGTGGTCTTGCAGTCGTCCGAGCAGTCGGAAGTGTGTGACGAAGCTTTGCAGGCCATCGGATTGTATAATTTGAAAGATTCCCTTTTCGAACGCCTTTATAGGAATCTCTCCAAGGAAAGTGCCAATCGCCAGGCATCAACCTCTCATTCTTCATCTTTTATCCCTCATCCCTCCTACGACATGCTCTGCCGTCAGGGTCGTATGAATATCGAGGTAGCTTTGTTTCCTAACCGGGCTTTTTACGGTGGTCTGTTGGAACCGGTTGGTCTGCCGCACCAGCAGGGAGAGCTGACTCTTGCTCCTGAGCTGTGTGATTGTGAGTTTGCCGGCTTGCTGACTCGTCGTGTCGCTTTTCTGCCTGCCGCAGTCGAACCGCCGGCACAGTCGGCCAAGATGAACCATTCGGAGGCGCGGATTGTGGCACGGTTGGCAGCGGCTATCTATCGGCAGTATGCAGCTGTTTCCGGTTTCAACCCGGCTGTCACTTTAGGTGTCATCACTCCTTATCGCAGTCAGATAGCCTTGATTAAGAAAGAGATTGCTGCTTTGGGTATTGCTCCTTTGGAGGATATATTGGTAGACACCGTGGAACGCTTCCAAGGTAGCGAACGGGATGTTATTATCTACTCTTTCTGTGTGAACCGGGCTTATCAGTTGAAGTTTCTGGCAAATATGACAGAGGAAAACGGTACTCGGATTGACCGGAAATTGAATGTTGCCCTTACTCGTGCCCGCAGGCAGATGTTTATGACAGGAGTGCCGCAACTATTGAAACTTAATCCTATTTATGCCGAGCTCTTGTCTGTAGTTTGCCATTCGTAACCGTCTTATTTAGTAAATCTTAAATATTTTCTGCTTCTTTATAGAGTTTATTAATAACGCTGTGTGAGATAAACCATTATCTTTGCATCACGTTTTTTTCATAGAGATTTAGATTTAAGGTTAGAAGAATTGTGGAAGTCGTGAGACTTCCCTTTTTTTCATCTTAAATTGTGTTCCATTTACAGTTTTTTGTTTTTGACTGTAATTGAACGAAGAAAAGCCATTTCGTGAGAAAAGGCTTTTTTTGTGCGGAGTTTGCAAGGCATGTAATGCAGTTTGCAAACTCCGCATGATTCTGAATATCTATATAGAGACTTCTGATTAGTCCACTATAATCGGTTTGTACTTCGGAACCAGTGCCTTCATGATGCACCAGCCTATCAGGTAGGACACTGCACATACACAGAAGATGATGAAATATCCGGCAGGCTTGCCCTGGAATCCAAGAAATACCATTTGTGTCTTGTCGGCATAGTCGAACAGCAAACCGGAACTCATGTTGATAAGGAATGAGCTGATACCGCCCGCCATACCTCCGATTCCCACAATGGTGGCAATGGTGCTCTTGGGAAACATATCACCTACCACAGAATAGATGTTGGCCGACCAGGACTGATGGGCAGCGCCTGCAATACCTATGATGATAATCGGGAACCAATAGGCTTGTTCGCCAAATACTTCCTTGTTGCCCAATGGCTGTGCAAACAATGCCAATAGCGGGAACAGTGCAAAGATGAACATGGCCTGCATGCGTGCGGCGTAGGGGTTCTTACCGGTTTTGTTGATAATGATGGTGGGCAATTTCCCGCCATAGACGGACAACATCGTGATGGCATAGAGCACAAAGATAAGCATCTGTGCCGTGGGAGTATCTGAGGAGAATCCGTAAACGTCCGAAATGTATGCGGGTGCCCAGAAGAGGAAGAACCACCATACACCGTCAGTCATGAATTTGCCGAAAAATACAGCCCAGGTTTGCGGATATTTGAAACATTGCAGGAAAGAAATGCTCTTTTCATCCTTGGTTGTCGGAGTAGTCGCCTTTTTATCCTCCTCATTGTCTTTGTCTTGTTCTATATATGCCAGCTCAGCTGCGTTTACGTGTGGATTTTCATCAGGTTTCTTGTACATGAATATCCACAGTCCCATCCAGATGAAACCCAATCCGCCGATAACGATAAAAGCCATTTCCCAGCCGTTGCCCACGCCCATGCGTTGGAAGTAGCGGGCCAGGGTAGGGATACACAATGGGGCTATCAGTGCTCCGATGGTAGAGCCGGCATTGAATATGGAAGTGGAGAAGGCACGGTCTTTCTTTGGAAAATATTCGGCAGTCACCTTGATGGCGGCAGGAAAGTTTCCTGCTTCACCGATGCCCAGTATGATACGGGCGGCAATGAAGTAGTAAACGCTGGTGATGGCTATGGTAGAGGCCAATGCACCGGTAGCGCTAATCATGTTGGCGGCATTTTCAATGCCGAGGGTCATTTCTGTGGCAAGTCCGCAGAGGGCGTGCATACAAGCGCCGATAGACCATACGGCAATGGCCCATAAATACCCTTTTTTCGTTCCCATCCAGTCGATGAAACGTCCGGCAAACAGATTGCCTAAGGCATAGACAATGGAAAAGATAGCTGTGATGTAGCCGTAGTGTGTATCGGTCCAGTGGAATTCGGGGGAGATGAAATCTTTCCAGGTCAATGAAAGAACCTGGCGGTCGAGGTAGTTGACGGTTGTCGCGAAGAATAGCATGGCGCAGATAATCCAACGGTAATTGGTCATCCGCCCTGCGGTGTTTTGAAATGTACTCATGATAATAGATTTATATTTTGATGCAAATGTAGGGGTTTGTGTGTTGTTCGAGGTGTAATATTGAGTAAAAAGGATGTAGAAAATGACAAAAATAGGCATGGATTATTTAAGTCCATGCCTATCGGACGTTGCAGGGCAACTTTATTTCATATCGATGTATTTGATTTCGTCTTTGTCGCTGTATTTCAGGTTTTCACCGCCCATACCCCAGATGAAAGTATAGTTGCTGGTTCCGGCAGCAGCGTGGATGGACCATTCGGGAGAAGTGATGGCTTGTTCGTTGTGCAGCCATATCAAACGTTCTTCCTGCGGTTCGCCCATCAGGTGACAGATAGCGTTGCCGGGTTTCAGGTTGAAGTAGTAGTAAGCTTCCATGCGGCGAGTGTGCGTGTGGGCAGGCATGGTATTCCATACAGAGCCGGGAGCCAGTTCCGTGAGTCCCATCTGCAACTGGTTGGTACCGCCGTCTTTCACTCTTTCCAGTACATCTTTCACAATCAGCTGGTTTACGATACGGTCGTTGCTGTCTTCCATTTTTCCATAATGGTCGGAGATGCCCAGTGCATATTTCTTGGGGTTGGCTTTCTGAAGCTTGGCATCGGTGGTAATCAGCTGAGTAACATAGGGCTTGTAGGCCGGAGCCGAGTTGATGTAGAACTTGGCGGGATTGGTAGCGTCGTTGCTCTTGAAAGTTACTTCCTTATTTCCGCAGCCTACGTAAAGGGCTTCCTTATACTTCATGGGGTATTCCTTACCGTCTACAGTAACCACTCCGTCACCGCCGGTATTGATGACACCCAGTTCGCGGCGTTCGAGGAAGTAAGTGATTTCCGGACCCAGTTCACGGAACACTTCCAACTTCAATGTCTTGTTCACCGGCATGGCGCCACCGTAAATCAATCGGTCGTAGAGGGTGTAGGTTACGTTGATTTCATCCGGAGCCATGACTTTGTCCATCATGAATCTGCTGCGTAGAAGTTCCGTGTCATAATGCTTCACGTCCTGCGGATGGCAGGCGGTCTGCACTTTGTAATTCACTTGGGCATTGGCTGCCATGGCAGCTGCTCCCATCATAAATGCAAGTACTAACTTTTTCATAATTTGTTACTATTTAATTTTTAACTTTTAATTTTTGATTGATTTCTGGTATTTGATAATGGCACGACGGTTCATAATCATCAGGAACAATGTGCATAATACAAGGATACCGGAGCCTATCCATTTCAACGAGTAGGTCAGGTGGAAAATGACCCAAGCAAAGGGGCTGGATGCAAAGTCCAGTGCACCGCCTTCAAAGCCGGCGGGGATATTCACGGCAGCATCTTGTGTCTTCTCGTATACATCGTGGGCTGCTTGTGTGAAATAGGGGGCGAGGTCTGTTACGAAATAAAGACCGATGGTCAGTACAACGAGTCCGATGATGAACGTCTTTACTACATTTCCTTTCGTGATGGGCAGTACCAGCGGGAAGAGGTAGAACATTCCGGCCAGCGACGCCAGAGGCAGGAACTGGTTACCCGGCAGGATGACAGCCAGCAGTATGGTTACGGGAATCAGCAGCAGGGAAACCACCAGCGTTGCAGGATGGCCGATAACCAATGCGGGGCTCATACCGATGTTCAGGCCGACAGCACCTTTGAACTTCTTGGCAATCAGCTCGCGGGTAGCATCAGAAATAGGCTTCAAGCCTTCGATGAACAAAGCGGTGATACGCGGAATCAGCTCCATTACGGCGCCCATCTTGATACCCAAACCTAATATATAAGGTATCTTGTCTACCAGTTCCTGACCGTTCTTGCAAGACAAAGCACCGATACCGCAACCGACCAGAATACCCAGGAACAGAGGCTCACCCAGCAAACCGAATTTCTTCTTCATGCCTTCCGCATCAATGTTCAATTTGTCAAAACCGGGGATTTTGTCCAATGCTTTATTGATGACTACGGCAAATGGAACGAAACCTGCGCAGAAAGGCTGGGGAATGGAGATACCCTCCATCTTGTCGTAGAATCCCTGGAATTTGTCGGCGGTATAGTCGGCCATAATCAGGGTAATGATGTAGCAGATAATAGCGGCGAAGAAACCCCACCAGATATTGTCGCTGGCAAAATAAACGACTGCGCCGATAAATGCGAAATGCCAGTAGTTCCAAAGGTCGATATTGACCGTACGGGTCGTTTTCGTTAATAACATCAGAAGATTTACTCCCAAACATACCGGAATGATGAATGCACCCACCGATGTGTTATAGGCTACAGCCGCAGCTGCAGGCCATCCCATATCGAATACTTTCAACTGAAGACCGTAAATTTCAACGACTTGGCTCAGAGCAGGACCGAGGCTGCTGGTCAACAGCGCAGTGACAACTGACAGACCTACGAAACCGACACCTACCAGCAGACCACTCTTTAGCGCCTTACTGAATTTGATGCCGATGCATACTCCCAAAATTGTAAAGATTATAGGCATCATCACTGCTGCTCCTAAGCCGATGATATAGCCGAAAACTTGTTCCATTCTCTTGTGATTTAATTAGGTAATTGAGTTTGTTTTTGCAATAGTATGAATTAAAAACCGGGTCAAAAATAAGACCTTTTCTCAATTAATCAAACTCGAAAAGCATAATTATTTAGTAAATGGGACAATTTTGGACGAAATTGGTCGTTATCGTGCACAAAATTGCTCGTTTTCGTACACGAAAACCAAATAATACACTCTCTGCATTGAAAAGTATACATAGGAAAAACAACAATTTTGGGTGGAGTGAACTTTAATCCAGTTTACTGTGTTATTATAAGACATTGAAACAAACTGGACTATAATGATATATTTGATTTTTTTATTGGCAATAGGACTATTGGTCGGATGGAGCTTATGGAAAGCTCCATCCGATATTGATTTATGGGGAAAAGATTTAGAGGATTGATAGTTATATTGGTTATATTCTGAAAATTTAACTATATTAGCGCCCGAAAAGCATAAATATGGCGCTAAATCTGATAAAAAAGGATAAATCCCACTCTGTTGTAAGCATTAAGCTGGATGAGCAAGAGTTTCATAATATTTTTAAGGAATATTATGCGGCGCTTTGTTCTTTCGCGTTCCAATACATGGAGGATGCGGATATGTCAGCAGATATAGTACAAGACGTATTTGCCAAGTTGTGGCAGATAAGAGACGATTTCTTTTATCTTCATCAGGTGAAAGCTTTTCTTTATACGGCCGTACGTAACCATGCCTTGAACGAACTTGAGCATTCGAAGGTAGCTCATGAATACGAGCAAAAGATTATAGCCAAAAAAGCAGATGCTTTTTTTCGTGATGCGATTGTGGAAGAAGAGACTTTCCGGATTCTGTCAGAAGCTATAGAGAAACTTCCTACCCAAATGAGAGCCATCATGCAGTTGGCTTTGGAAGGCAAAAAGAATGCAGAAATAGCAGAGCGTCTCAATGTCTCTCCCGAAACGGTACATACTCTTAAAAAAGTGGCTTATAAAAAGCTTCGTGCATTCCTTACCGATTATTATTATTGCCTTCTGTTATTTATCTAAAAGCACATTTTTTTCTATTTTTTCAAAAAAAAGTCTTTATCGATTCACCATGTTTTCATTTTGGCTTGTATTATCATTAAAGATAGACTAAAACATGCCAAATTATGATAAAAGAGTACTTTCATATAGCTCATCTTATTTCCAGGCACCTATCCGGTGAAGTAACACCGGAAGAAAGCCGTTTTTTGGATAAATGGCGCAAAGAGAGCAAAAGCCATGAGCAGCTTTTCCAAAAGATTTGTAGTGATGAACATTATGTACAGCACGAAATTCGTAAAATGGAGTTTGATTCGCAGGCTGGATGGAAAGGTGTCGAAACACGTATCAAGAGGATGGAGCTCAGAAGGAGACATTTGAAACTGTTACGGTACGTTGCTCTTTTTATTGCACCAGTGCTGATATTGGTTTTTGCACTTCAGGATATTTCTGTACCCCATGTCATGGATGGCAATCAATTATTGGCTGCCCAGCAAATACTGCCGGGTGGAGCCAAAGCTATTCTTACATTGGATAATGGGGAAACGGTTTATCTGGATGAGAATGCCGATGGGCGGCAGTTGCAGTTGGCTGGTAAACAAATACAGATAGATTCAACGACCTTGAACTACAGCGCTGCAGACGGGCAGGTTGTGCAGTCAGCTTTGGTATATAATAAAGTTGAAGTGCCTCAAGGCGGTGAGTATACACTTGTTCTGAATGATGGTACAAAAGTACATCTGAATTCAATGAGCAGTCTACGTTTTCCGCTTGCTTTCGAAGCAGGGAAGCGGGAAGTGGAATTGGCGGGAGAAGCTTATTTTGAAGTAAATAAGACCGGTCATCCCTTCACTGTATCGACTCAAGGTATGCAGATTGAGGTGTTGGGAACAACTTTCAATATTTCGGCCTATCCGGGTGAAGAATATCAGGCGACTCTTGTCAGTGGTTCTGTTAAGGTGGACACCGGGGAGGGACAGAGTCTTGTCTTAAAACCTTCACAGCAGGCATCATTAATTCCCGGGAGCGGGAATATACAAGTGCGTACAGTAGATACTGCCTTCTATACATCATGGGTGAAGGGAAAAATCAATTTTAAAGATCAACGGCTGGAAGATATTATGAGAATCCTTTCAAGGTGGTATAATATTGAAGTGGACTATTCAGACGAAGCGTTAAAGAACCTGCGTTTCGGTTGCTATGTGAACCGTTATGAGGAAATAGCTCCTTTCCTTGAGCTACTGGAAGCGACGGAAAACATACATGTCAAAATCAACGGTAAAACTATTATATTCTATAAATAACCATTTAATAATTTAATTATGACTAAGGAACAGAGCTACACCAGGTTTTGGGAAGGTAGTAAACGTATGTGGATTACATTCCTGTTTTTCAGTTTTATTATGATTGGCTTTGTGCAGGCCGCCAATACGGCGTTTGCCCAGACAACAGTTACTGTAAATGTGCAGGACGCCACTTTAAGTGACGTGTTATGGGAAATTCAACGCCAGACGGATTTTACTTTCATTTATAGTACAAATGACGTAAAGAATGTCAAGGTACGTAATTTGAGGGTCACGAATGGAAAAATCGCAGCAGTGCTGGATGAATGTCTTAAGAATAGCGGATTGGCTTATGTCGTAAAAGACGGGGCCATTGCTATCCGTCCAGCCAATGAAGTGAATGCTGTGAAGGCAGTAGAACAAGCTAATGTTATTTCCGGAACAGTGGTGGATGAGACCGGTGAGCCCGTCATTGGAGCCAATGTTTTGGTCAAAGGTACTACAAACGGCCAGATTACCGATTTGAATGGAGGTTTCTCTATCAAGGTGGAGCATGCATCGGCTACCTTGCTTGTCTCTTATGTTGGCTATGTTCGTCAGGAAGTGAAAGCTACTTCGGGTAAGATATTGAAGATTGTATTGGTGCCGGATGCAAATATGATGGAAGAGGTGGTTGTAACCGGTTACGGTACATTCAAGAAATCTGCTTATGCGGGTTCGGCTGCCAGTGTGAAGAATGAAAAGATTGCCGATGTGCCTTCCGTTTCTTTCCAGGATTTGTTGCAGGGAAATGCTACGGGTGTACAGTTTACTTCTGCTTCCGGCCAGCCGGGTTCTTCAGCTTCTTTGAGTATTCGTGGTATGGGCTCTTTCAATGCCTCCAACTCTCCGCTGTATGTTATTGATGGAGTGCCCGTTACTTCCGGTTCGATAAACTCCATCAGTTCGGATGGTGGTCTGGATGCCATGTCAACCGTCAACACTTCGGATATTGAGAATATTACGATTATCAAGGATGCCGCTGCTGCATCACTCTACGGTTCGCGCGCTGCGAATGGTGTGGTTCTGATTACGACGAAGAAAGGTAAAACCGGTAAGGCTTCTATCAGTTTGAAAGCCGATTGGGGATTCAGTGACTTTGCTATGGATTATCGTCCTACTTTGAGCGGAGCAGAACGTCGCGAATACATATACAATGGTATGGTGCTTGGACAACAGCGCAGCGGCAAATCGGATGCGGATGCCATAGCTTATGCTGATAAGAATATCGACAAATATGCTCCGGTTCCCTGGTGCGGCTATACGGATTGGGGAGATTATCTGTTCAAGAAAGGAAGCCATTCCAGTTATGAGGCTTCCATATCCGGAGGAACCGACAAATTCAAATACTATTCTTCATTGTCCTATCTCAACCAAGAAGGTATTGTAAAAACATCGGGGCTGGAAAGAATTACCGGACGTTTGAATGTTGATTTTCAGGCTACGGATAAATTGAAATTCGGTGCCAACATCATGTTTACCAATCTGAATCAGGATGTATATAGTGAAGGAACCGGTTATACTGCTCCTTTCTACTCCAGCGTAAGCAAATTGACGCCTTCAGATCCGGTTTACAATGAAGATGGAAGCTATAACCAGGACTTGATTTCGTTGTCAAGAAGAAATCCCGTTCTTGCCCAGGAGTACAATTACCAGCGTGAGTATGTTACCCGTATGTTCAATACGATTGATGCCGAATATGAATTTATCAAGGACTTGAAGTTAAAGTCTATTTTGAGCTATGACTATAACATCAGTAAGGGTAAAGAATGGAAAGACTCCCGTACCTCCGACGGTGAGAAGAATAATGGTGGAGCCGAAAAGGCATATAGTGAATATAACAAGTTGGTGTGGTCAAACCAGTTGACTTACAAGACTACTATCCAAAAGGACCACAATTTAGATGCCCTTGTCGGATATGAAATCGATTCCAAGTACAATGATTTCTTGTCGGGATATGCTACTAACTTCCTGACTCCGATAAAGAATGACATTGCCAACGGGCAGACTTTGGAGAGCATAGATGGTTCTTCCAAGAGGTCAAGAATGGTTTCTTACATCACCCGTCTCAACTATGACTACAAGAACAAGTATTATCTGGGTGGGAGCTATCGTATGGATGGCAGTTCACGTTTGCACAGAGATAATCGCTGGGGAAGTTTCTGGTCTGTTTCAGGAGCATGGCGTATTATCGAAGAGGATTTCATGAAACCCACGTCCAAATGGCTGACCGATTTGAAACTCCGTGCATCCTACGGTGTGAATGGTACGTTGCCCTCCGACTTATACGGCTATATGGGCTTGACGAGCCTTAGTGGCGGCTATATGGAGAATCCCGCATTGATTCAGTCGCAGATTGAAAATAGGGATTTGGAATGGGAAACGAATTACAACTTGAATATCGGTCTGGACTTCGGCTTCTTCAGCCGTTTGAACTTCACTTTGGAGTACTATACCCGTACCACTAAGAACCTTTTGATGGACTGTCCCGTATCTATGACTACCGGTTTCAGTTCCTATCTGATGAATATCGGTGAGGTGAAGAACCAGGGTGTGGAATTGGAAATCAATTCCAAGAACATTGTGTCCAAAGACTTTGACTGGTCTACCTCTTTCACCCTTTCGCACAACAAGAATAAGATTGTGAAACTGGACGGCGAACAGACCCAGATTATCAGCGGCTCGCAGATTCACATGATTGGCAAGTCCTACCGTACATTCTACATGATAGAATTTGCCGGAATCAACCCCGAGACCGGTGCACCTCAGTTCTATACCAACGACGTGGACGAGAATGGAAACTATATCAAGGAAATCACAGAGAATAACAAGGATGCCAAAGCCATTCCTCTGAAGAAACATGCCGAGCCCAATGTGACCGGTGGTCTCTCTAATACTTTGCGTTACAAGTGGTTCGATTTGAGCTTCATGTTCTCTTATCAGTTCGGTGCTTATGGATATGATAACTGGGCACAGAAAACAGAACATGGCGGCAAGGACTTTACTCTTAATATTCCGGCCTATTATCGTGACAATTGGAAGCAACCGGGAGATATCAGTAAATATGAAGTGTTTATAGAGAAGCCGGCGGTAGCCATGAATGGCGTTACCACTACCCGCCGCTTGCACAGCACGGACTTTATCCGTCTGAAAACGTTGACTTTCGGTGTGACCGTTCCTAAAACATGGACCCGGAAAATCGGCGTAAACAGCCTGCGCCTTTACGCATCTGCCAACAACTTGTGGACTTGGGCCGCTTACGATTTCTATGATCCGGAATCAGTCAGTGCTGGTACAGCCGGCTGGGGAACACCTCCTTTGAAAACAGTAACTTTCGGTCTTAATTTGAATTTCTAACCTCATAATAAAGAAACACAATGAAAGCATTAAAATATATGATGATGGGGATGTTGGTCAGCCTGACCGCCTCCTGTGGCAATGACTGGCTTGATGTTGAATCCAGTACAAAGATTCCGACTGAAACCGCCATACAGAATCTGGATGATGTGGAATATAGCTTGAACGGTATCTACGACGTGATGCGCAGTACCAACTATTACTCGGGCCGTATGATTTATTACGGAGACGTGACGGGTGACGATACGCAGTCCATAAAGACCGGAAAGCGTACCACCAGCTACTATATGCTGGACTATACAAAGGATTCCGGTCCGTCTTCCCACTGGTCTTATGCCTATAAGATTATCCAGAATTGTAATATCATTTTGTCTCAAATAGACGGATTGGATGTCAGTGAGGATGATACGGAATACTTCAACGACCTGAAAGGCCAGACCTTGGCTCTCCGTGGATTTGCCTTGTTCGACCTGACCCGTTTCTTCGGCTATCCGTATGCCAAGGATGGAGGAGCTTCTTTGGGAGTGCCTATTGTGACCGAAGTATCCAATACGGAAAACAAGCCGTCGCGCAATACCGTTGCCCAGTGTTATGAGGCAATCATCAAGGATTTGAAGGAAGGTGCTGACCTGCTGGATGAAGAATTCAACAAGGGTAAGATTAATAAGTGGGCGGCAATGCTGTTGCTGAGTAGAGCCTATTTGTATATGGAAGATAATCAGAATGCCTTGATTACGGCTGAAGCTGCCATTGCGGGAGCGGAAAAGAATAAGTACCGTTTGTGGACCAATGATGAGTATGGCACGATATGGGGAACTGATTTTGCCTCTTCCGATCCGGGAGAAGTCTTGTTTGAGTTGGTGAATCTGACAGTGGACGGCGTTGGCAAAGAAAGTGTGGCTTACCTTTGTTGGCAGGCGGGTTATGATGATTATTGCCTGACCAGTTCTTTCTATGAACTGATGCAGGAAGATCCGGATGATGTCAGGAATCAGGCATATACGGTTGTTCCTAAGACAAAGAGAGCTTACATAGCCAAGTATCAGCCGCAGAGCGGCAAGGCTGTGGAAGATTCCAATATTCCAGTACTTCGTCTGTCCGAACTTTATCTGATTGCTGCCGAAGCGGCTGTAAAGCTCAATAACAATGACAAGGCTGTAAAGTATCTGGATGCTATTGTCAGCCGTGCCAATCCGGAAAAGACCGTGCAGGGTAAGACGGTGACGTTGGATGATGTTCTGTTGGAACGCCGTAAAGAGTTGTTCGGTGAAGGACACCGTTTCTTCGACGCCCTTCGTAATCATCAGACTATCGTGCGCAAGGAGTCGACCAAGGAATTCCCGGAAATAGCCGAGACTTCACATCTGAAGATGGTGGATGAGAGCGTATCTTTTGATTGGAACTATTATCGTGTAGTATTGCCCATTCCTAAGGCGGAGATGAATTCCAATCCGAATATGCAGCAGAATCCGACTTATGGTGATTAATTCCAAAAAAGCGAGAATATGAAGTATCAGACTACTATTGTAAAGTCTTTTTTTACTGTATTTATTCTAATCTTCATCAGTTCCGGCCTAAGTGCCGGAACTCTTGGTTTAGACGGTAAGAAGAAGGATAAGGAGAAGAAGGAGGAATTGTCGGCAGACGGACCTTATGTGATTTATGAACCGGACGGCAAGGTGTGCGTCATAAGTGTTACAGCCCAAGGGCAGATAGAAGATACGACTTATACGGTGCTTCCTCAGGATTTCACCCTTCATGTCACGGACCACAAAGGGCGTTATCCGTTTGATGTGAAGCTGCATCCGGTCAAACGTCCGGAATGGCAATACAGACAACCGGATAAAGTGTTTGTGATGTCTGACCCCCATGGCAAGTTGAATTGCGTGATGAGCTTGCTGCGGGGCAACAATGTCATTGATAAAGACTACCATTGGAGTTTTGGAACCAACCATCTGGTGGTTATCGGTGATATATTTGACCGTGGCAAAGATGTGCCGCAGATATTTTGGCTGTTCTATAAATTGGAGAAGGAGGCGGCGGATGCAGGTGGTCATGTCTCGTTTCTGTTGGGTAACCATGAACCGCTTGTGACGGCAAATGATTTGCGTTATACCAAAGAAAAGTACAAGACATTGGCCCGAAAACTGGGTATGGATTATCCGGCATTGTTCGGTCCGGACACAGAACTTGGCAAATGGCTTGGTACCCGTAATACGATGCAGACCATCGGACCTAATCTGTATGTGCATGCAGGTTTGGGAAAGGAGTTTTATGACAGTGACTTGAATATTCCCACAGTGAATGAGGAAATGAGCCGTGCATTGTTCATGAGCAAGAAGGAACGTAAGGCCTTATCGCCTCTCACGGCTTTCCTATATGGTAATAGCGGCCCTATCTGGTATCGTGGATTGGTACGGACGGATGCAAAATACCATCCATTGGCACAAGACTCCCTGCAACTGATGTTGAAACGTTATGACGTCGAACATATCATTGTGGGGCATACTATCTTTAAGGATATTTCCACTTTCTATGATGGACGGGTGATTGGAGTGAATGTGGATAACGAGGAAAACCGAAAGAAGAAACGTGGGCGCGCTTTACTGATTGACGGGAATACCTATCTTGTGGTGGGAGATAAAGGAACGATGCGGAAATTGTTCTGAGGCTGTTCTCTTTCTGATTATTTTTTAGGCGTGGAAGTACGTGGATTTCACGGAGAGACAAAGAAAAACTCCGTGTTTTTCGCGTAATCCGCGCCTAAAAAATATCATAATGTAAATATGCACTCTCGGATAGCTGGGGGGGAGGGAGTGCCTTCTCAAA
>OGHT01000105.1_pt1 | contig 20534 bp, 11 predicted proteins | sample 1571631 | NCBI WGS metagenome assembly OGHT01 (sample SAMEA2581939, study PRJEB24529) | metagenome | biome: Human gut stool | place: China | collected 2011
ACCAGTTTTCCCCCGGATTGATAAAATTCCAGTTTTGCAAATCCGTAGAATGCCAGTAGCCGTGCGTACGGGTAACGAACATATAATATTCTCCACGAAACTCTACTACGGCAGGGTCGGCACCCGAGCGGTAGGAGATATCTTTCGAAGAATTGTATATCATATAGGTATAGTCTACATTCAGCGGATTACAATAAGTATCCATGCGCATGTCCTGCGCCAAAAGGGGAGACGCCAAGCATAATAATGCCAGCAGCAGATTAGTAATCAGTCTTCTCATTATTTTTTATCTTTATTATCAGGTTATTAATGTTCAATATGTCTTCCGGTAGCTTTTCAGCGGCATAACTCCTGCGGCACATCGTATTCTTTTTGCAAGCGTGCCAGTTCAGCCTTCAGTTCGGTGGTAATCTTCTCCATTCCCTTCTTCCCATAAAGATTGTGCATCTCTTCAGGGTCTGTCTTGAGATCATAAAGTTCCCAATTGTCATCCACGTAGAAGTGCATCAGCTTGTAGCGTTCCATCTTCACACCGTAATGGGCACGCACGCTGTGGAAGCCGGGAAACTCATAATAGTGATAGTACAAGGACTTACGCCAGTCGCGCGGTGTCTTGCCTTTTTCCACCAGTTCCTTGAACGAAACGCCCTGCATGTCCTGCGGAATGGAGATGCCGCACATATCAAGGAAAGTAGGAGCAAAGTCGATGTTCTGGGTCAGACCTGTAACTTGCGTACCCGGTTTGATATGTCCCGGCCAGCGCATCACCATCGGCATACCAAAAGACTCTTCGTACATGAAACGCTTGTCAAACCAGCCATGTTCGCCCAAGTAGAAGCCTTGATCGGTGGTATAGACTACAATCGTATTCTTGTCCAACCCCGTACGTTTGAGATAGTCCAGTATCTCGCCCACACTCTCGTCCACACTTGCTACACAAGCCATGTAGTCTTGCAGGTAACGTTGGTATTTCCATTCAGCCACTTCCTTAAATGAACGTGGCTTGGAATAGAACTCATTATTTCGATCGCGGTAAGCATCAAGGAAACGGCGGCGTTCTTCCGGTGTCATTGTTCCCATGAAAGCGTGCGGCCAAGGGTCAAAGAGCAGGCTGTCGCTATCGATACCCGCAACCATCTTCAAATCGTGACCTTCGTACATGTCACGGTATATATTCATCTTCTGCATCTGTGCTGCGTAACGTCCCTCATAGGCATCGTAATAATTATCGGGAAGCGGAAACTTGGCGTGTTCATACAAACGATAATGCCGTTCGGCAGGTACCCAATTGCGGTGAATGGCTTTGTGGTGCATCATCAGGAAGAACGGCTTGTTCTTGTCACGACCGTTGTCCATCCATTCCTCACAATATTGAGTAATGAGGTCGGTCACATATCCTTTATGAATAGTAGTGTCCCCCTCGGTAATGAACTGTGGGTTACAGTATTCGCCTTGGTCATTGAGAATCATCCAATGGTCAAATCCCGTCGGCTTGGAAATAAGATGCCATTTACCGATGACGGCAGTCTCATAGCCGCCTTGTTGCAACAGTTTAGGCAACGTCTGCTGAGAGCCGTCGAAACCTAGTGCCCAATTCTTCATGAAGCCGTTCTTATGGCTATGCTTACCAGTAAGTATCGCGGCGCGACTGGGGCCTGAAATAGAATTACAGCAATAATTATTCCAGAACACAGCTCCTTCCTGCCCGATACGGTCAATATTAGGAGTAGGTGCCACTTTACCTATAGGATGACCATAGATACTCATAGCCTGCTGTGCATGGTCATCACTCATGATAAAAATAATGTTAGGACGTTCACCGTCTTGCCTGCCTTGTTCCTGAGCCTGAACAGCAGGAACCAATGGAAGCATGGCAAGTCCTAAAGATAGTTTATGATCCATCATCTTCAATGATTTATAAGATTTTTCAATTTATCATATCAACGTAAAAACAGATTCATTCCGCTCATCTGCCGACGATGTTCCTACCCAGAGCCGGAATTCCCCCGGTTCCACCTGCATCTTCATATCAGCACCACAAAAGGCAAGGTCTTCTTCAGTCAGCACAAATGTCAGCGACTTCTTCTCGCCAGCCTTGAGATACAGCTTTTGAAAACCCTTCAATTCTTTCACCGGACGAGTCACACTTCCCACAAGGTCGCGAATATAAAGCTGTACCACCTCTTCACCACCGACTTTACCGATATTGGCTACATCCACTGTAACGGTAAGTGTTTCCCCCTTTTTCAGCTCCTCCTTGTCCAACTTCAAGTTATCCACCTCAAAGCTAGTATAACTTAAGCCATATCCAAAAGGATAAAGCGGAGAATTGGGACAGTCAATATAAGAAGACTTGTAATCCATCTTCGGATTGTCCGGAGGAAGCGGTCGTCCGGTGTTCTTGTGGTTATAGTAAAGCGGGAGCTGCCCCACCGAACGTGGAAAACTCATTGTCAGCTTTCCGGCAGGATTATAGTCGCCTGCGATGACATCGGCAATGGCATGACCACCCATCGTGCCCGGATACCAGGCTTCGAGAATAGCATCCATATTCTCGTCCTCCCAAGTAAGTTCCAGCGGACGACCGTTCATCAATACCAATCCGATGGGCTTACCCGTTTTCTTAAGTTCCTTCAGCAAGTCGCGCTGCGAAGCAGGCAGGGTGATGTCCGTGCGGCAAGCAGCCTCGGCACTCCAGTTCTGGTCTTCACCGGCAGCAACCAGAATGACATCTGCCTGACGAGCCACGGACACAGCTTGTGCAAATCCTGCAGTTCCAGGCTTACGAAGATCGCAGCCTTCGGCATAAAGAAAACGTACGTTCGAGTTTCCGTACTTTTTTTCCAACCCTTCAAAAAGAGTGACACTCCGTTGACGGTCTCCCCGTCCACCCCAACCACCGTTCACACTGTTACGTTCTTTCACCATAGGGCCTATCAAAGCTACAGTCTTACGTTCGGAGGGTTGTATCGGGAAAAAGTCATTCTCATTCTTCAACAATACTACCGACTTACGAGCAGCATCGCGCGCTGCTTCCAAGAACTCGGGTTTCATGATAGTAGCCTTCTCACGCTCCTCATTCAGATAGCGGTAAGGATCGTCCATAATGCCTAAAAGGAATTTCATCTCCAGAATGCGGCGTACGGCATTATCAATGGTTTCTTCGTTCACCTTGCCCTCTTTCACGGCTTGCAGCAGATGTGCATGAAACACACCTCCGGTCATATCCATCTCGATGCCCGCATTGGCAGCCAACTCGGCGGCATGAGCCTCGTCGCGTGCCACGCCGTGGGGAACAAGCTCATTGATAGCCGTATAATCCGTCACTACAAAACCGTTGAACCTCCACTCATCGCGAAGCACATCCTGATAAAGGAACTTACTGGAAGTGCAAGGCACACCGGAAATCTCATTGAAGGCAGTCATGAAAGTAGCCACACCCGCATCTTTGGCAGCCTTGAAAGGTGGGAAATAAATATCGCGCAAAGAGCGCTCGGACACATCAGTCGTATTATAATCACGACCAGCTTCAGCAGCACCATATGCACAGAAGTGTTTGGCGCAAGCCAGCATCTTGTCCAGCCGCATCAAGTCTTCGGGCTTCTCACCCTGGAAACCGCGTACACGTGCGGCAGAGAGCAATGAACCCAGATAAGGATCCTCACCAGAGCCTTCCATTACCCGTCCCCAACGTGCATCACGTGAAATGTCCACCATGGGGGCAAAAGTCCAGTTAACACCCACTGCCGAAGCTTCGGCAGCGGCAATGGACGCACTTCTTTCTGCCAGTTCAGCGTCCCAGGCACACGACTCGGCCAAAGGAATAGGGAATATCGTTTTAAAACCGTGTATCACATCGAAAGCAAAAAGCACTGGAATCTTCAACCGGGATTCCGCTAGTGCCGTCTCTTGTGTCTTACGGATGGCGGCAGAAGAAGTGGCATGGAAAAGACTGCCTATGTATCCTTTCTTCAATAGAGGTTCAATGTCCGTATTTACTTGCGGACCGGTCACAATATCGCTCTTGGCAGAATATTGGGTCATCTGACCTATTTTCTCTTCAAGTGTCATCAAGGCAAGTACAGAATCGACACGCTCTTCTATCCGTTTGTCACCGCTGTAACTCTGCCAATCACCGGCTCCTGAAGTACATGCCGTACTCACAGAAAGTATTAGGGCAGCTCCAATCAATAATTTCTTTTTCATAGTAAATGCTTTTATAGTTTTAAGATAGCCATTACGGGAGCATGATCGGAGAGATAGCCGTTGTCCGGCTTATCATCAATGGTTCGGTAACGCTCCACCTCTACAGCACCTTTTATAAAAATAAAATCTATCAACCTACGTTTCTCTACCGGGATGCGCCCGAAGTCATGGAAACTCCATGTCGGTCCGTAAGCGACTTTCGCCGTAACGCAAGCATTCTTCATTCCACCTTCCGTCAATACAGTGACCGGCTCGGAATCTACCGTTCCATTAAAGTCTCCGGTAACAATTACCGGAAGGTCTCCCGCCATTTGTTTTATCTTCTCAAGTATCAGCACGGCACTTTCGCGACGTGCCACTTTACCTACATGATCGAAATGAGTATTGAAAGCAGCTATTTCCCTACCACTCACCTTGTCTTTCAGTACCGCCCAAGTCACAATACGCTCGCAAGCCGCATCCCAGCCTTTCTTTCCGATGGAATCAGGAGTTTCACTCAGCCCAAAATTTCCACTCTTCAATAGTTCGAAACGGTCTGTCTTATAGAAAAGAGAGCAATACTCACCTTTCTCTTCTCCATCTGCACGACCTACACCGAGAGCGGTATATTGCGGAAGACGCTCCTTCAAGTCATCGAGTTGGTTCTTCACCACCTCTTGCATGCCTATAATGTCCGGAGCATAATAAGCAATCATTTGTGCCGCATGGTCCTTGCGGTATTTCCAATTGTTCATACTGTCCGCCACATGATCCAGACGGATGTTGAACGACATCACCTCTACTTTGGCTTCCGGTTGCCTGCCGCACGAGGCGACAAGCAATGCGAAAACAACCAATACACTATTGATAAACACGTTTTTCATGGTTACAAACCTTTTTAATCTATGTAAAACCTAATCAAAATCAAAGAATCCTATCAAACAACCTAATCGACCTTGTTCAAATAAGGAGAAGTAAAGCCTAATCTCCTCAAACCCTTCTGGACATCGGGATGACTCATGAAAAGTTTCCAAATCAAACCGGTACGATAGTTCTCTATCATCACAATAATCGGCCCTTGGTCAATGGCAAGATACGAAGGTGCAAACCAATTCTCCGTCAAATTGAACGCATCCTTGAAACCATATTCACCCCAAAGACGGTCACCCAACTCTTCATAGAAATAACGCATGGCTTCCAAAGAATATTCAGGTGCATATGGAATAGAGGAAAGAGCAGCGGTAGGCGTAATCACACCACGGTCATTACCGGGACTATGGGCAGAATAACCTTTGTCACCGTCACTGGCAGTCAATCCCCAACATTTTTCGCCGTAACCCTTGTAACCCTTCGGATTGTCAATGCAGTAGGCACGGTTAATCAAGGTATGAGCCTTCATCTGTTCCTCGTAATCGGCATAACGATCTTTCAAGCCACGTGGGTCAAGCCCCATGTAAGAATAATGAGTGAAGAAGAGAGGACCTCCCTTTCCGTGGTTGTTTCCAAGAGGAAGCTTGATACCGTAATACTCCCGACCGTTCAGAAAAGTATTCGCATTGGCCCAGCCTTTATGATAAACGCTCTCGGCAATCGGATAAGTAGGGGAAGACGCGCCCAAAATGTAAACAATGTGACACTCGTTATGACCTTTAATCTGATGATTCATCGCCCATCCGTTGTTTGGCGACCAATGCCAATACATCACATCTTGTCCCTGAGTAAAAAAGTTCCATTCTGCTTGACGCCACAGATTATTGATTATCCCGCGGATACGGTTTTCCGTTGGATTATCCTTTGTAAAATACTGATGGGCAGCCAACAAGCCTTCGAACATGAAAGCGGATTCTACAATATCCGCTCCATCGTCCTTACGACTGAAAGGAATGGTCTTGCCGGTTTTACCGTTCATCCAATGTGCCCACATGCCGTGATAGCTGTCGGTATTCTTGTCGCTCAAGAAACGAACAATCTTCAGTATACGTTCAGCACCTTGTTCACGGGTGATAAACCCACGTTCTATGCCGACAATGATAGCCATCACTCCGAAACCCGAGCCACCGATGGTAGCTGTCTCGGCACCTCCGTTGCTCCGTTCATGCGCCAATCCTGATTCGGGATGGGCAAAATCCCAAAAGTAACGGAAAGTTTGCTTCTGGACAAGGGTCATGAGTTCATCATCGGAGAGTTGCTTTTCTGTCACACCAGATGGTGGATTTATGGCATTTACCGAGCACGAACAAACCCCCAAAAACAAGAAAAAAAGAAATATATTTTTCATAATACCTATTTTAAACATTTTAATCACATAAGAAGTAGGAGTAGCCTTAGGCTACTCCTCACACACCTTATTTATTTTGCTTCAATATTCCTTGAGAAATATCAATCTGCTTCTGTGGAATGTAGAATGTGGAATGCTGGCTCATATTGAAGTTTGTCTTTCCATGGGCCTTCAGCATCTTTTCTGCATATCCGGGAACAACTTTATCAGCCCGAATCAAATCAAAGAAACGGTGTCCTTCCATTGCTAATTCAATGCGGCGCTCATTCCATATGATTTCACGCAACTTTGCCTTATCCCTCTCTGTTATTTTAGGTAATACAGTGGGATCATCACCGGACTTACGAGCACGGTCTCTGACCAATTCCAATTTAGCCAGGGCGTCATCTACTAATGGGTCGCTTTCACCATTTGCCAACTCATTGCAGGCCTCAGCATACATTAACAGTACATCCGCATAACGCAGAAAATACAAGTGGCAATTTTGTTTAGCAAAATTATTGGCATTCCAATAAGTTGTAGGCCACATTGTCTTTTTATTGGCACGCGGTTGTACTCCCGGTTCGTCCTTGAAGTTTATAACCCCAACTCCTTCCATATTTTCGCCATCGTAAATGATAGTAGCCTCCCGTCTCGGATCACCTGATTCATAAGCCTTATCCAAAGATTCTGACGGAGAACAGAATCCCCAACCTTTGAAACCTCTGACACCTTGCCACTTCACATATTCGGAAGCCTTATCTCTCGTCTTGTCTGATCCCCACAAATACTGGTCGGCCAGCATCACTTCATCAGAATAATAAGAATCCGGGCTAAACAAATCACGGTAATTGTGATGCAGGTTATATTCTCCCCTACTTATTACCTGCCCTGCATATTGTTTTACACTTGCATAATCTTGACGGAACAAATAAACTTTAGCCAACAAGCCTTCTGCAGTTCCTTTCGTAACTCTTCCTCTCTCAGCAATCCCCCATTCATCACGGGTTGGCAAATTCATTGCCGCATAGGACAAGTCATCAATAATCTGCTGATAAATAGCTTCTTCAGAAGCGCATGGCTGATCATATTCATCGGGATTCTGAACTTTAGTAACCAAAGGTACGCCACCGTAAGTTCTCACCAAGTTAAAGTAAAAGAAACCACGGAAAAAACGTGCCTGTGCAATGCTTCTAATCTTTAACTGCTCATCTTTCAACACATCCAAGTTATCCAATGCTACGTTACAGAATCCGATTCCTTTATAATTTCCGGTCCACCAGCCGTTCAATTCAGAAGTATAAACATCATAAGTAAAATCATTCAATGAATTCACGCGAGCATAACTACCATCTGCCGGTGAACTTCCTGTATCAGAATTGTCACTCGGCACCTCCATAATGCCAAACCAAGAAAAGCCGATCAAGTCCCAACTTTTCATTTGAGAATATATAGCATTAATTCCCATCAAAGCACCTTCTTCTTCCCCGAAGAAAATATCTTGCGTCAATTTCCCTTGCGGCTTTGTATCCAAAAAATCAGAACAAGAGGTAAAAACTAATGCTGAAGCTAATAAAAGTGAATATATCTTTTTCATAATCATTTCCTATTTTTATTTTCCATTAGAATGTAAGATTCAAGCCAAAACGACAAGTAGCGGTAATCGGATAAATATCACGGTCAAGCCCCCCTAAGATTTCGGGAGTAAATCCGTTATAATTCGTAAAATAAAGCAGGTTATTACCTGAGAAGTACAATCTCAAATTCTGGATATGCACTTTTTGCATCAAGTTTTTTGGGAATGTATATCCTAATTCCACAGTCTGTAACTTCACATAGTTGCCACTCTCAACATAACGGTCGGAAACAAAATAATTGTTACCCTCAAATGTCATGCGCGGAATGGAAGTATTCCTATTGTTTTCAGTCCATCTATCCAAGAACGAACGATCCCAGTTATCAACACCAGCATTTCTTTCAGCTTGTTTGGCATTATAAATCTTATTACCAAAATTACCCTGCAAATCAATTGACAAATCAAAGCCTTTCCAAGCGGCAGTTATACCCAAACCACCGATAAACTTCGGAGTAGGAGAGCCTAAATCCGTACGGTCTTCAGCAGTTATATATCCATTGCCATCCGTATCTGCATAAATCAGATCACCCGGAGCTACATTTGCCTGATACTTCTTCTTCGCATCACCGGAAGCAGCCGCAGCCATCGCATTATACTGCTCAATCTCCTCATTACTTTGGAAAATACCAATAGTCTTGTAACCATAAAAATACTTGATTGGCATTCCTTCTTCTGTCATATGAACACTTTTTCCGGAACCTATATCCCCACTGGTGATACGTTTACCTCCCAAATTAGTCACCTCATTCTTAATTGTAGTTCCAGTCAAGCGGATGCCATAACGAAAATCCTTAAACGAGTCTTCCCATTTCACCGTAAAATCAAGTCCAGAGTTACGTACTGAGCCCACGTTTGTTTCTACAGAGGCAAGTCCTACAGAAGCAGGAACATCCACATTTACCAACATTTCTTTTGTATCTCTTCTGTAATAGTCAAACTCTAAAGAAAAGCGATTATTGAACAAGCCTAAATCAAAACCAAGATCCAACTGCTCTGAACGTTCCCAATGGATTTGTGTATTATAAAGAGAAGTTACAGTACCACCAGAATAATAATCACCACCAAATACAGCATCATAAGTAGGGGCTACATTAGCCAATGCATAATATTTGTCATTACCAATCTTATCATTACCAATTTGCCCCCAGCTACCTCTAATCTTCAAGTTACTCAACCATTCAACATTATCTTTAATAAAAGCTTCTTCAGAAATCCTCCATCCGGCAGCTACTGACGGAAAATATCCCCAACGGTTATCCGGTCCAAACTTCGAAGAGCCATCGGCACGTATAGAAGCCGTCAACAAATATCTGTCCATTAAAGCATAGTTGGCACGGAACAAGTAAGACATCATGGCTTCATGTTTTCCATTATTCTCAAGTCCACGTGTATCGCTTGAAGACTGATCCAAATACCAATAGTCTTCCACTTCTGAGAAGAAATTACGTCCTGACCCGCCTAACTTTTCATTAGTGTATTTTTGAGCAGTAATACCACCCAAAAGATTCAGACGATTTTTATCATTGATTTGCCAATCATAAGTCAAGATATTCTCCCACAGCCAAGTAAAATCTCTAGTCCATGTTTTAGACAAGCTGTTCTCATCTACCTTTTGATACTCCGAGATATAATACTTAGGAGTAAAATTACGACTTCTACCATTAATATAATCAATGCCCAAGCTGGTCTTAAAATTCAACCCTTTAATAACTTCCCAATTCAAGAATGCACTACCCACAATTCTATCTTTCCAATTATCACTATTCATATAATGGAGGGTAGCAAGCGGATTAGCAGTAGATGCCACCTGAGGATCGGAGAAATTACCATTCTCATCATAAGGAGTAATGATAGGGCTCAGTTTATAAGCGGATTTTACAACTCCCTTATTTTCATTTTTTGTATGACTGAAAGAAGCCGATAAGTTATGCCCGATAGTCAAATGTTTGTTTATTTTATATGAATTATTGGCACGCAAAGTAAAACGGTCATAAGAATTTTCCTTTATGATACCATCCTGTTGGAAATATCCGGCACTCAAATTATAACGTACCTTTTCTGTTCCGCCACTAACAGCAACTTGATAATCACGGACAGACGCTACTCGGAAAATCTCATCGAACCAATTGGTCCCTTTTCCGAAAGAAGCCGGGTCATCATAAACAAGACCGCCATCTGGATTAATATTCAAGTTAGCTTCATTTTGCAGCATAGCATATTCAGAAGCCGTACACATCTCAAACTTACCGCTCTTTTGGAACTGAAATCCTTCACTGGCAGTAATGTTCACCTGTGCTTTACCTTCAGCACCTTGCTTGGTGGTAACAATAATTACACCGTTAGCACCGCGAGAACCATACATGGCAGTAGCAGAAGCATCCTTCAATACCTCCATGGACTCAATATCATGGTTACTCAGGAATGATATATCGTCCATAAACATTCCATCAACCACATAGAGCGGATTGCTATTATTAGTAGTACCGATACCACGAATGCGCACTTCAGGAGAGCTACCCGGAGCACCGCTTGCAGAGATAAATACACCGGACACACGACCTTGCAACGCGTTAGCCACATTAGGTGTAGAAATCTTTTTCAAATCATCGCTCTTGATAGAACCAACAGCACCGGTCAAGTCTGATTTACGCTGTACACCATAGCCTACAACTACAACTTCATCAATCAACATATTGTCTTCTTGCATTACTACATTAATAGTAGTACGACCATTCACTGCTATTTCTTGGTCTTTCATACCAATATAGCTATAAAGCAAGACAGCGTTACTGGGAACATTGGTAATCTTATAATCACCATCAAGTCCAGTAACGACTCCTTGCTGAGGAGCCCCCTTTACCGAAACTGTAGCACCAATAACAGTCATTCCCGTCTTGTCGGAAACGACACCCGAAACCGTAATTTTGTTCTGCGCCATCGAAACAACGGCAAACAGCAACATCACACATGTAATTAATAAATTTTTCTTCATTTTGTATTGATTTAAAATTCTTTTGCAAAAGTATAGGAGCAATTGATGTATGTCAAAAAACAAACTACCACAAGATTACCACAACCTACTCAAGCACTACAACGTAACTACTACAGCATTGTATAAAATACTAATTCCCAATAATATACACTAGGAAGTTATTTAAAAAATTATTCAGAATGCAGGCCTATCCAAATAGAAATATGCTGTTGAAGTTACATGATCTTGGCGGTAGAAATTAACAAATCCTGGTGGAAAGTCTTTATCCGTGATATGTAGGTCTGAATCTTCATCTAATAAACGATAGAATTTCAGTTTACCGCTTCTATCTATAGTAACCGGTACAAGAGGAACCTTCGCCTTGTACAGTTCGAGTACCTTTTGATATGGAGCACCTCCAATCTGCTGCAATGTAACTCTTATATCATGATGAAAATAAATCGGGTCCTGCACGTGGAAACGATACATACTCCACCAACAACTGTCCGCATTTGCAATCGGACAACCTTGATAACGGTGGGAATACTCGCCCTGCCCCCAAGCCGTACCAATATAGTCTTCAACTCCCGTACCACTCAATGTGGGAAATTCCTTATCTCCGTCAATGTAGAACTTGATTTCACCTTCTCCCCACCAAGTAGTTTCATAGGCCTTATTGGCAAAGATACCCAAGCTTACCCCCAAAAAGCGCCCCTTGCCCGATAGTTGGGGAAGAACAGTATAATCCACTCCCAACTTGGTGGATTTGTCTTCACGCCAGACAGCATGAAAATAGCTCATCTCCGAATCCCATTCCGGCAATTTAGTAAAGTTGATATCATAAAACAAGTGTGTCAGGTCCTCATCCGAGGTATTCACAAACACCACTTTGGCACCGGTGCGGTAAGGCATCGGAATAGAACAGTTAAAAGAACGCTTCTCCGGATTAGAAAAGAAACAGTTCTCAAAACGAGATGTACGTGACAGCGGATTCCCAAAAAAATCTCCCAATGGGACATCCACTGCCGGAACAACAGAATTATCCCAATAAAACTTGATACGCAACGCACGAAGCATCTTAGGGTTACGTTTGCTGACTGTCAGCCAAATACGGTTAATGATCCCGGGTCCTTGCTGAGACAACAAAACACAGCTGTCTCCCGCCATGATTCTGCCGAAAGCACTTCCTTTTGCACCTTTATTGACTTGAGCTGCCGTTCCCTTGGCACCGGTAGGATTTTCAAAACTTGTCCACCGCGTTTCATGACCTTCAGGCACTTTCCATATTTGGGCATGCCCCAAAAGAGTAAATGCTAATAAAACAGATATAACTAATAATGTCTTCATTTCATATCCTCCAGCAATTTATTCATTTCCCCAAAGGTCAGCCTTATTCCCTTTATTCTTTCTCCACTCATGACGCCATTTGTGCATCATCACATTGTTTACCATCGGCTTCAGCTTACGGCCCGCCTTGTCGGGTATGGTGGGAACAGCCGTCGCCTTGTCCTGATACCAGTAGGCAACGGTGGCCAGGTCGAGGGTCAGGCAATTGTTGTGCCCATGCTCAATGGTGGCTTTCAGCCCTTTCTCAAAGAAGACGGGATCTTGAATAAAGAACCGATAGACATGTGTACGCCCCAAGAATCCGACATCATTATTCACACGTGGATAGCCGAAGTAGATATGCTGGTAGGGCTCTTTCGGGCACCAGGCGGTGTTGAACAAATCTTCCGTACCGGTTCCTATCAAGGAAGACTGTTTTTCACCGTCGATGAACCACATGTCATCGCCTTCACCATACCACATGGGGGTAGGGCACTGTACATAATAATTCAATCCCACAAAATGGCCCTTTCCCTTGATATCGGCAAACACATAATTGTCGGCTCCGTCCTTATTCTCCGTCTGCTTACCCACGGAACCCCACTCGGTCTCCCCTTCGGGAAGCGCTTCGGTAATCTCACGGTTAAACCACGCATGGAAACGTCCCATGTCCTTGGGCAGTTCCTTCATCTCCACATAGTCTATGTAGTAGTAGAAGGCGCCGATGTTGACATCCGTCTGATTCTCTATCTCAATGCGCGCACCTTTGGCAAAAGGCATGGCGAAATAGCTGCACAAACCCGTACCACCGTTGGGACCGGAAGAAAGGGCAAAAGAAGCATAGTTATACTGTTCGTTCCATCCCTGGCCGAAAAAGGGACCGATGGGGGACACGACAGAAGGCTCGTCGCTGCCGTCCCAGTACATCCGAAGGATGATGTCGTTACGGGAAAGCTGGCGCGGTCCCGGAGACATCGTTATCCAGATATGGTTGATTACGCCTGCCCCCTTGATGTCGGCCAAGACAGCCGTTTCGCCCGGCTTGATGGCCTTCAGGTGGTCACGGTTGTTGCCCGTACGGTCATAACTGCTGACACGGCGGTTGCGCAAGCCTTCCTTCATCTTGGCAAGGTCATACATTTCACTAGACATATTGGTCTGCGCAAAAGCGCTGCCTACTCCCATCAAAAGGGAGAATAAACCTACAAAAAACTTTTTCATCACGGTATTCTTCATTTTTCAAATTATGTTTTTCATCAATCTATCGGTTGTCACTTTCTTGTGGCATCCGACTTCCTTATCTTCTCCTCCAGTATCCGCGCCAGCCTGCGTGCCACTTTGGGATGCTGTTCATACACATTTGTGGTCTGGTATGGGTCTTCCTCCAGATTGTAAAGCTGCACAGAGGGTGCATCCGGCTTTATCCGGGCATTTTCTATATCGCTGTTCACCCGATGGGTGAGCTGGAAAGCGGATGCCCCGCCCAAGTCATGGTCACCGACATTCTTTCCGGTAAATCCGCCGCTGTTTTGCGCCGGAATATAGACCCACTTCCCTTTGCGAATGGAAAGATGGCTCTTTTGGGAAGGACAGATTATAATATGGTCCCGAATCATTTTCCCGGGATTTCCGACAAGGGCAGGAAGCATGTTGAAACTGTCCGGCCCGTCCTGCTCCTGCAATTCATATCCTGTGAGGGCAGCCAAAGTGGCAAGCATGTCAACATTGGACATCAACTGGTTGGATACGCTGCCCGCAGGAATCCTGCCCGGCCAGCGGACAATCATAGGAATGCGATGCCCGCCTTCCCAAGCTCCGAACTTGAAACCAAGAAGCTTGCCGTTGATATGGTGTCCTGCCTTCCAAGCTCTCTGCCCTCCATGATTCAGCATTCCTCCGTTGTCACTGGTGAAGATGAGCAGAGTATTTCCCGCCAGCCCTTCCTCATCGAGGGTACGCATAATCTCGCCTACCACCCAGTCCAATTCATGGATTGAATCACCGTAAGGTCCTGCCTCACTGGTACCTACAAAGCGTTCGGCCGGTGTAAAAGGATGATGGATGTTGGTGGTAGCATAATACAAGAAGAAAGGTGAATCCTTATGTTCCTTTATCCACTGCACGGCCCGGTCTTTCAAAGTAGTGGCTACAGCCCGGTCTTTGTACAAACGGTGCGCAGCCGTGGCTCCACCAATAGAGTTGATACCGAATTTTTCATCGAACTCCTCCGTTTCTGCCCTCTTGCCTCTTACAAACGGGTCGTTGGGATCATAACCCACCACATGATGGTTCTCCACATAAACAAAAGGTGGATGACTGTTGAGAATAGGCACACCGAAGTAATAATCGAATCCCAATTCAAGTGGTCCGGGAGCCAGTTCCTTGTTCCAGTCCATCTTTTCGTCCGTACGGAATCCAAGATGCCACTTCCCCACGATGGCAGTGGAATAGCCGGAACGTTTCATCACATCCGCAATTGTGGTGCGTGCCGTATCAATTTGCAGAGTCTGATTCAGGAAGATTGCCCCCCAAATATCCTCACGGCAAGGATATTGACCAGTCATCAGTCCATAACGTGAAGGCGTGGAAACAGCCGAGGATGAATGAGCGTCCATAAAGCTACGGCCCTGCGATGCCAGACGGTCTATATTGGGAGTCTTGACCTTGGTGGCACCGTAACAACCAATGTCGCCATAGCCCAAGTCATCAACGTTGATAATGATTACATTGGGCTTGACCTCAGTGGAAGCCGGAGATTGCTGCGCGACGGCAGGCAAAACGCTGAATCCCATCCCTACTGTGAAGGAGAGAGACCCGGTAAGTAATTTGTGTTTCATATTTCACTCAATTTATCGGTTAATACAACATTATTAAGAATAGAACATCAATGAATCCTGAATATCTTTATCCCATTCAAGAACGTCATCCCTTTCACCGCCTCAAAGTTCACCGTAAGGTTTCCACCGGTTACGGCAACATGCAGTTTCTTGGATATGCAACGGTTCCCGCCTACTTCTATCGCCGGAGAGAAATGATTCAGCCAAGGTCGGTTGTTGACAGAAACATTGAAGACACTGCCGCGGAAATCGGCATTGTCTAGGGTAGCGACAGCTCCCAAATCGTAAGTCACCCGCTCGGAACGTGCGTTCAGGTCAGCAAAAAGAAGTTCCACTTCATAGTCGCCGTCGGGCAAGTCGAAGCGATAGGCCTTGATGTCCTTGCGTTTGGTCTGGAGCAAAGGAACATTACGGGTGTCTTTCACCTCGGCAGTGGTTCCGATACGTCCCGGAGAACGGCGGAAAATCTCTCCACCTATGTAGCCCCAACTTCCAGGAGTATAAGCTTGGTCGGGAAGCCAGCAAAGATCACTCTTGTCATCCGTAAAGAAACAGTTGCTGCCCACGTTCACTGCAAGTTCCAGCTGTCCGGAGCCGGCTGCCGCGATATAGCGAGGCTGCATCTTCACAAAAATGTCCGAAACCTGCTCCACCTTCTTCCCATGGCAGATACCTGAAGCCACAAGCGTGTTTCGCCCCGCAACGAGAGGCACTTGCCACACTGCATGGCAATTCTCGATGCCTTGCACGGAGAGCTTCGTGCCGTTGACAGACAACTCCACCTTATCCAGATTGGAATACACTTTCACCGGATGTTCCACCGCTTCACCGTCCGAAACCACAGTCCGATGCTTCCAGTCATCCACAGCAATGTGCAGCACCGGAATATCCTTACGCAAAAATGCCTGAAAATAATAAAACACATCTTTAGGCCGGCGATCATTGTACATCAGCCCTTTATTATTAATGTGTGGCGTAGCCTCCTGGCGATTGGCAGAACTGAAATCAATGAAATTCCACTCTGTGGCGCCGACTATGAACGGCCGCCTCATGATAGCGGGCAGATAGTATTCGAGGTACAACTGCTGCCATTGCATGGAGAAATCGAATATCTGCGGCTCGAGCGACTGCAAGCGCGGGTCGGAACCGGCACCGAACTCACTGATTATTAACGGACGGTGCGGGTATTTACGATGCTCTTCGTCCACAAAGCGGTCGAAAGACTTGAAGTCGTTCTCATACCAGCCCTGATAAAGGTTCCAACCGGAAATGTCGGTGATATTGCTGAGACCGATTTTATTGTAAATCTGATTGCCGTGGTAGGCCATCGTACTCAGACGGTAGGGGTCTTCCCTCTTCAGAGTTTCCTCCAGATGCCGGGCAAGCGCCAAGGTATTCTCGTAGAAACCGTTGAGCCGTTGTTTCTTCACCCGATACTGCAGCTGGATAACAGCCTCGTTCATATACCCCCACATAATGACGGACGGATGGTTGTAATGCTGGCGAATCATTTCGCGCAAGGCGCTTGTGGCATTCGCGCGGAACTCGTCACCCAAAGCTATCAAATCTACTACCGGAATCTCCTCCCATACCAGCATGCCGAGTTCGTCGCAAGCACGCAACACGGCATCGTCCTGCGGGTAATGTGCCAGACGGACAAAGTTCACACCCATGTCTTTCAGCAACTGCATATCCCTGCGGTGCATCTCATCCGAAAGCGCTATGCCCATCGGCATCTGGTCCTGATGACGGCAAGCTCCCATAAGTTTCAGGGGTTCCCCATTCAACTTGAAGCCTTCCTGCGCATCCACGCTGAACCAGCGGACCCCCAAAGGGACACGTGTCTCATCTTTCAACACCTTGCCACGCACATCTTTCAAAGAAACTTTCACGCTGTACAGATAAGGGGAATCGGGCGACCACAACTGTGGCTTTTCCAACTGTAACCGTTCCTCGAAGGCGAACGCCCCGTCGGCATCTATCCGGACGCTGCGCAAAGATTGGGCTACGGTCTTCCCATCTGTATCCAGCACCTCGACGTCCAACTTCAACACCGCACGCCGCACATCACGGTTCACCAAAGTCCCACGCACACTGATTTCCGCCCTATCCTCACTCACGGAAGGCAAATCGACATAAATGCCCGTAGAGGCATAGTCGGTAAGGCTGATGTGCTGCTTTGCAGCACTGATGAGCCACACATTGCGGTAGATGCCGCCAAAGATGGTGAAGTCGCCGGACAAAGGAGGTATCCGGTCGTTCTGATTATTGACGTGCACCATCAGCAGATTCGGGGCATCGGTCCTTACTTTATCCGTAATGTCTACGGTAAAGGCAGAGTAACCTCCTTTGTGGGTAGTGAGCAGCTCGCCGTTGAGGTACACATCTGCCAGAGAATTGACAGCATCAAATTTCAGGTAAAGCTGCTTATCCCGCATCTGCGCGGCATCCGTACGGAACTCTTTCTTATACCAGGAAGAAGCCCTGCGGTAGTTACGGGTAGAATAGGCATCCGTATTCCAGGTATGTGGCAGATGTACCTGTTCCCAACCTTCCTCATGACATCGCACTTTCTGGAACCGATTGTCATTATACGCAACATAATACCAGCCGTCATTGAAACTCTGAACCACCCGCCCGGCATTGACAACCGGGTACATGGTGGACAGACACAATATTAATAAAAATATTTTCTTCATGTTTTTCAATAGATTATATTATTCCACACAAGTCAGGCAAATACTGCAAGAATGCTGCATATAGTTTGCAGTGAAAATGCAGACAATATGCAGCAACAATGCCATCTCAACGCAGTGTCTCGAATGCTGCATATTGCCGCCTCGGGAATCAGTTAGAGTAACGTGAACGTTGCTTTCTTTACGTCCCGGCTATTTCTGCCAATCATCACCTCAAAGTTACCGGACTCGCATACAAAATCAAGATTGTAGTTGTAGAACTTCAGCAATTCGGGGGTAATCTTGAAAGATACTTTTTTAGATTCGCCGGCTTTCAGGAAAATCTTTTCAAAGCCTTTCAACTCTTTCACCGGACGGGTTACACTTCCCACAAGGTCACGAATATAAAGCTGGACCACTTCGGCACCGTCTCTCTTGCCGGTATTGGTCACAGTCACGGTAGCAGTCAGTTCGCCCCTATCCGTCATGCTAGTCTTGTCCAAAGCCACGTCGCTATAAGAGAATGTTGTATAGCTCAAGCCGAAACCAAAGGGATAAAGCGGTTCATTGTCTATGTCTATATAGTTGCTGCGGAATTTCTGGAACCATGCACCGTCGGCAAGAGGGCGGCCCGTGTTCTTGTGGTTGTAGAACAAAGGAATCTGTCCCACGCTCTTCGGGAAAGTCGTAGTCAGCTTCCCACTCGGATTCACATCACCAAACAATACATCACCGATGGCAAAACCTGCCTCACTGCCCGCAAACCATACATTCAGAATGGCCGGCACGTTTGCCTGCTCCCAGTTCAGTACCAGCGGACGACCGGTAAACAGCACCAGTACCACAGGTTTTCCCGTTTTCAATAATTCCTGTAACAGTATGCGTTGGGTGTCCGTCATTTCAAGATTCGTGCGGCAACTGCTCTCTCCACTCATTTCCGAAGACTCACCGAGCGCAGCCACAATAACATCCGATTTGGCAGCCACGGCAAGAGCCTCGTCCAGCAACTCCTTGTCCGAACGATTGTCACGGTGTAAAGAACGTCCGAACATAGTGGCACGTTTCTCATATTCGGCATCACTCATCAAATTACAGCCTTTCGCAGTCAGTATTTCGGCTTTACCGCCTGCTACCGCCTTCAAACCTTCAGCCAAAGAAGTAGCATTCTTCAATACGGCAGCCACACTCCAAGTACCCGGCATATTACTGCGACTGTCTGCCAACGGACCTACCACAGCAATAGTGCCCTTCTTGGCCAGCGGAAGCACATTACCCTCGTTCTTCAGCAACACCAAGCTCTCCGAAGCAATCTTACGCGCAACGGCACGATGCTCTTTGGTAAAGATTTGCTTCTTGGCACGCTTCACATCACAGTATTTATAAGGATTATCGAACAAGCCCAACTTGTACTTAGCTTCCAAAATACGGCGACAAGCCGCATTAATAGCTTCTTCTGTCACTTTTCCTTCTGTCAATGACTTCTTGAGCGTACCTACAAATGCATCGCTCACCATATCCATATCGACACCAGCATTCAACGCCAACGCGGCAACAGTCTGCGTATCGCCCATGCCATGGTCGGTCATTTCTGTAATTCCGGTATAATCTGTCACTACAAAACCGTCAAACCCCCACTGCTTACGCAATACATCCGTCATCAACCACTTGTTTCCAGTAGCTGGAATACCATCGACCTCATTGAAAGAAGCCATCGCACTGCCCACACCGGCATCAACCGCCGCCTGATAGGGCAACATGTATTCATTGAACATGCGCTGATGACTCATATCTACTGTATTATAGTCACGTCCTGCCTCGCCGGCACCATACAAGGCAAAATGCTTTACACAAGCCATAATCTCATCATTACGGCTCATATCCTTTCCCTGATAACCACGTACCATGGCCTGCGCAATGGCTGCTCCCAGAAACGGGTCTTCACCGTTGCCCTCGGACACACGCCCCCAACGGGCATCACGGCAAATATCCACCATCGGACTGAATGTCCAGCAAATACCGTCGGCGCTGGACTCAATGGCTGCAATACGCGCCGATTCTTCAACCGCCTTCATATCCCATGTACACGACAATCCCAAAGGAATGGGAAACACCGTTTCATATCCATGAATAACATCCATACCGAATAAGAGAGGAATACCCAAACGACTTTCTTCAACCGCCTGCTTCTGTACATCGCGGATACGTTCCACGCCTTTCAGATTGAAAAGCCCGCCCACTTCACCGGCACGAATACGTTTGGCCACATTACTACTTTTAGCCTGACCGGTCGTAATCTCACCGGTAACCGGCAGATTCAACTGACCTATTTTCTCTTCCAGGGTCATCTTCTTCATTAAATCGTCGATGAAACGATCCATATCAACCGGAGATTTCTGTGCATACGTACTAACGGCAGTAAACACCAACAAGACTAAAAATAATTGTAACTTGAAAAGTAAATGCTTCATGTCTTTCATGCTTTTAATTTATAGAAATATTATTTTGCTGCAAATAAAAGAAAAGCATGCGACAACCTCCACATCCCGCACTACAATAAAAGTACATCCATCACTAAAAAACAAAATAGGAAGTACAATATTAGTACTTCCCCCATTAATATTTTACTGTAAAACAGTTATTTAAAATT
>OGHT01000121.1_pt1 | contig 19071 bp, 27 predicted proteins | sample 1571631 | NCBI WGS metagenome assembly OGHT01 (sample SAMEA2581939, study PRJEB24529) | metagenome | biome: Human gut stool | place: China | collected 2011
GCATGATCTTCAAAAGTAGTGTCAAAGACTAGAAGTCCCATTTATCGTACTTTAACCTTTGCAGTCCCATTTATCGTACCTTTAACCGGCCACTCACCTCACCCATTTAGCAGTCCCATTTATCGTACCTCTCACCCAACCCATAATTAGCATTATACACTATGTAATAATCATTCCTAATTTTACAAAAAGTACAATCTGTAGCATTGACTTTATACGGATTGTAAAGTATAATATAATCATAGGGAGCGGAAGGCACGAATGATGCTCCTAAGCCGTGGTCAGGCGCGTGAAGCGTTACGGATAGGTTTGCGTGACTGCTAGCTCATTTCCTTTCGCCACCCTTAACATGGTAGAACTCTTTAAGAGTAACGGAAAACTGGTCATTGGACGTTAATGGGGTTGTGCCCATTTCTACCGCCATAGAGCCGCGCTAACACGCCTGTTAGCTTGATGGTTATATAGGTTTGTCATTTCTCCTACTCCGCCATCCAAAAGGACAGATAATGGTCGCGTCCTCGGCTTAATATTAAATATGAAAGGAGTGTATTACAATGTCGATGTGGTGGGACTTAAAGAACACATTATCTTATAATGCGCTCTTTAATTTTGTAGTTGGTTCTCGTGGTTGTGGTAAAACTTATGGCTTTAAGAAATGGGCTGCTGAAGATTTTATCAAAAATGGGAACCAATTTATTTATATTCGCCGCTACAAAACTGAGATGAATAAGAAAGCCAAGGAGAATTTCTGGGCGGCAGTCGCTCATGAATTTCCTGACCATGAGTTAAAGGGAACTCCTGAAGGCGCTTATTATATAGATGGTAAACTTGCTGGTCAGACCAGATATATTTCATCTGCTAAATCCGAAGAACTCCCACTTGTCAACAAAATCTGCTTTGATGAATTTATCTCTATGGATGAAAGCCATCATGGTTATCTTAAAGATGAAGTAACGTTTTTCTGCGAACTATATGAAACTATTGCTCGTATGCGCAGAGTAGTGGTATTCTTCTTTGGTAACGCTGTTACATGGGCAAATCCTTATTTCACAGAATTTGATATTAAAAAGCCGATTAACAAGAAGCAAATTGCCACAACTAGAGAGGGTTTAGTCTTAATTCAAATTGCTAACAATGAAGAATATATTGAAGCAAAAGAGAAAACTGATTTTGGTCGTTTGATGAAAGGCAGTAAGTTTGGTAAATACGCAGTTCATAATGAATTTTATCTTGATAGTGTAGTTGGTATTGCTAAGAAATCTCCTGAAGCTAAATATCAGTTTGGTTTTAAGATTCATGATGACTATTTAGGTTTGTGGGTAGACTTCTCTACTGGTAAATGTTATCTTTCTAGGAAATACAGTCCGGGTAGTGGCGTAATTTATGCGTTGACAAATGATGACCATGATTACAATACCATTTTGATTGCACGCACTCCACGCCCTAATTGGTTATTATATATAATTAAACAATATCGGTTGGGAGGTTTGTACTGTGAAGATGAAATAATTAGGCGATACCTGATGGACATTTTGAAGATTGTAGGTGTATAATGTTAGGAGTTGAGCTTATGCCCTTTGTCATTGTTCTTGGGTTTATCGCATTTGACATTCTTACAGGGCTGATTAAAGCAAAGCACGATGGTTCTTACAATTCATCTATCATGCGTGAGGGTGGTTATCACAAGTGCATGGAGATTCTTGCTATTGTAGGCTCTTATGGTATTGAATACGCTATGCAATATGTTGACCTTGGAATTCAAATTCCACTTGTAGGCGCTGTGGTCACTTATATTTGCATCATGGAACTTATCAGCATTATAGAGAATATGTGTGCTGTAAATCCTGAACTTTCTGCTCTGTTTAAGCCTTATCTAGAAAAACTAAAAGGAGATGAAGAAAATGAGGAAATCAAACGGTGATGTTCTTTTTTGCTGGCCTTTAGAGAAGCATATTATCACAGCTGGTTGGACTTATAATAACGGTTCTGCACATCATGCTATTGACCTGCGTGCTGCTCCATGTACACCCGTTTATGCAGCCGAGGATGGTGTCGTAAATCAGGTACAGAGCTGGGATGGTAGAACTAAAACTGGGATGCAGTCCTATGGCAACATGGTTAGAATTAGGCATAACAATTATAATGGTTCTAAGCTTGAAACGCGCTATGCACACCTTAAAGAGTGTTTCGTCAAAAACGGTCAACACGTTTATGAGGGTCAGCTTATTGGGTATTCTGGCGCAACTGGTAATTGCTATGGTGCACACCTTCATTTTGAAGTAATTTATCATGATTGTCGTGTTAATCCTTTGAACTGGCTTGACAGTAATTTTATTTGTGCAACCTCTAATGTTATGAAACATCTTGGTAGTTATACTTCTGTCCCCAGAGAATCTACTAAAGGTGATTTTATTAAGATTCACGCAACCGGCGTTGATATGCAAGCAATTATTGCCCTCTGTGAGAATCTTAAACTTACTTATGAACGGAGTAATAAATAATGAAAACGCGTGACGAAATTTCTGCAATGCTTGGTGGCTTTGTCGATGCTAAACCTGATGAACAGGGAACTCTGATTGCTGGCGTTCTTGATGAATTTGATGAATGTCGCAATGAAGCAGAACAATTTACTAGTGGTTGCCCAGATGGTTCAGCTAACTGGCATGAAGCTTATGACAATTTGCGCAAAGATTATGTTAAAGCATTTTTGAGTGATGACAATAAGCCGAATGACGATTATCAAAAACCTAACGGCAATACAATTACTGTTGATGAAGCCGCACAGGCTTTTGTTAAGCAGATGTTTGGTAGAAAGTAGGTGATAAATTATGAGTAGACCATTTAGTTATAATGATGAAAATTTTACCATTATTGGCAATGTTTTGTTTTTTCATGTATTATCTACTGGTGCTCTAACTAGCAATAAAAAACTTATTGAAGTTCCGCCAGAGATTTTTTAGAAGAGTGGTTTCAAGAGAGTGCATTGCATTTATGTCATATGATGTTATTGATTATGCCAATTCCTCTGCTTATCCTCTTGTGTTCAAAAATATGGCTTTAATTTATAAAGGGTCAAACCTTTCTAGTGACAATAATAGATATTTTACTGGATTTACTTTGCTAAATAACATATAATTGAGGTGAACTATTATGGCCTATTCCTTCCACAACCAGAACATGAGTACCCTATCTAATGTTCTGGTTATCCATACCGCCCTTGATAAAGACAAAACTTCCGACACTACTGCGTTTACTATTCCTGGCGAGGTAATGGCTCGTGTCATGAAAACTGGTTATGGTAAATTTGTAGTTACCAATTCTATCCCCTGTCTGCGTGTAGTTCTTGAAGATGGCACTATTTCCAGTGCTAAAGTGACTTCTACTGGCGTTGTAACCCTAACCGCTGCCGCTAAAGGCAAACTCATTATTGATGGCACTCTGGATATTGAGTGCAACTACTAAGAAAGGATGATTCTATAATGGCCACTTCCGCTGCTGTTGGTATTATTCAGGCTGTATTTGGTAGTGATGCTACTTTTGGTGGTGCTCCGCAGATTGAAAACACTACTGAATCTATTAAATCTGCATGGACGTTTATCAATTCTTATGAACCTCGGCTGAACTATTTCTGTAATGCTCTGGTTGACCGTATTGGCCTGACCGTTATGCGTTACATTTCTTTTGAAGACCCTTGGCAGGTTTTTGATAAGGGTGCTCTGGGTACTGGCGCTACTGTTCAGGAAATTTATGTAATGATGCAGAAAGCAACCCCTTACTTCTCTGCTGACCGTGCTACTAATGATGAAGTCATGAAAGCTGAATTTGGTAGCGACCCTGCTGAGGTTTACACCGCTTACCATGCTGTGAACTCTCGTATTAAGTATAAGGTAACGGTTAATCGTGAAGCTCTGGAAACTGCTTTCATGAGTGAAGCTAACCTGTCTGCCTTTGTACAGAACATCATCGACCAGATTTATAAGCCCGCTGAACTGGATGCTTTTATCATGAAGAAGTACCTGCTGTATCAGCTGGTAAAGAACAACAAGCTTAAGAAAGTAACTGTTGCTGCTGTTACTGATGAAGCTTCCGGCAAGACTCTGGTTAAGAAGTTCCGCCAGATTTATGGCAAGATGAAGTTCATTTCTAAGGAATATAACGCTGCTGGTATTCCTATGAATACTCCGGCTGAACGTCTGTACACTATTGTTCCTGTTGACATTTCTGCTTCTATTGATGTTGATGTTCTGGCAAGCGCATTTAACATGGATAAGGCAGATTTCATGGGTCATCGTCTGGAAGTTGATAGCTTCGCTCTTAATGAGTATGAAGTGGAACGTCTGGAACATCTGCTTACTGGTAATGACCCCTCTGGTTCTGGTGCTGTTACCATTGCAACTGGTGGCGATAAGACCTATACTCACGTTGCGCCTGACGATGAAGATATGGCCGCTATTCAGGCGCTTATGGTTGACCGTGATTTCTTCCAGGTTTATACTAAGCTGAACACCATGCGCGAAACTGACCTTGGCTCTACTCTGGATTGGAACTACTTCCACCATATCTGGCGTATCTATTCTGCATCTCCGTTCGCTAACGCTGTGCAGTTTACTACTAAACCTTAAACTTGACATTTTCTTGAGCCAATAGGCTTATCCTCCTAAGAACGTGGGGCGCGCATACGACATCACGCGTTGCTTATATGGCAGTTTACAAACAATGTATCACTGACCAAAGCACAATCAGAGTTTCAGCAGGTTATCCACATTATCCTGACGGTTCAGTTCATGGTGGTATTGACACGGTACACACAAATCATCAATCTTATGCACCAATGGCAGGTACGGTTGAAACAGCCCATACTTGGCAAGGTGGCACGACTGGCAACGATTCTTGGGGCAACTACATTGTAGTTAAAATGAGCGATAATAGCTATTGGCTTGCAGCTCATTTTGTTAGTCAGATTCATAGTGTTGGTGAAACAATTACTTGTGGTCAATATATTGGAGAGCAAGGACAAACAGGTAATGCTAGTGGTATTCATACGCATTGGGAATATTGGATAGGTGGTTATGGCACAGCTTACAGAACTGACCCCTCTGCTATTCTTGGTATTCCTAATGAAGTAGGTACATGGGATGTTGAATGGGATGCTACAAATCCACCAACACCACCCGGCCCCGGCCCTACTCCTACAGTTAAACGCAAACTTCCTATTTGGATGATGTGTAAACCACCCTACAGATTTTGAAAGGAGCAAGAACATTGCCAAATATGCAACTTTATATCTGTAAGGGTATCCCTACAGATAAAACCTATAATCATGTGCTTAGGTTTCAGTCTGATTCTTCTCGTTTTAATTATTTTACTTCTAAATCCGTTCTTCACCTTACTAATTATACCTATCAGCGTTTAGACCGTTACATGTCTGTTGGCGTTAATGCTGAAACGATTGAACCGTGTAATTATATCGTATTTCAGAACGCCGACTTTTCTAATAAATGGTATTATGCCTTTATTGATAGTGTAGAATACGTTGCAAACGAAACTAGCAGAATCTACTTTACTGTTGATGTAATGCAAACTTGGTTTAATCAGGTGACATTACAACCTTGCTTTATTGAGCGTTCTCATACAAATACTGATGAAATTGGTGATAATATCATCAATGATGAACTGGATACAGGCCCATTCGTTGACGATATTCAGCAGTACATTGATTTTGATAAGCGTATCTGTATTGTTACCACTTTTGATAAGCCTGAAAAAGATTCTCCCCCTGCATCTGGTTCTTTACGATTTGGAATTTATTCAGGTTGTAAAGAAAACTTTTTTACCACAGCGGAATCTGCTAATGACTTTATTGCTAAGGCTGTAGAAGCAGGGCAAGCACCTGATGGCATCTTGGGAATTTATATGGTTCCCCTTACCTTTGATACTGGTAAGTATGATAAGACTTTTGTAGTTCCTAATAATGTAGCTGGTTATGTACCTAAGAATAATAAGCTTTTTACCTATCCATATTTCTATCTTCGTTATTATTCTACACAAGGCGATAATCACGTTTTTCGATTTGAACTTGGAGATAGAAAGAAAAGTCTGCATATCGGATACAATATAATGTCAAATGCTGGACAGACTACAGCAATGTTTGCAGCAGAGGATTATAAAGGCTCTACTGGTTATAATCAGGAAGATGTATTTGCAATTAGCAACTGGCCTACTTGTGCATATAATACTGACATTTATAAAGTATATGTAGCACAGAATTCTAGTTCTATGGCTGTAGAAAATGCTGGTTTAGTAGCAGGCACAATGTTTGCTGGAATTAACCTGCTAACTGCTCCTGTAAAAGATGCACAAGCTATGGTTGGCAAACATCCTGCTCTTTTTCCCGAAAATACTTATGGAGCTATTGAGGGTTTAGCCAATCAAATGCTTGACATTGCTGGCACACTTGCAAAACGCGATGATATGGACAGACTACCTCCACAGAGCCATGGTTCTGTAAGTCCTTATTTCCGTTTTACTGATGCAGGTATTCTCCCAACAAAAGATGCAAGTGCTCCATATGCTATGGCTAGTTATCATCATGTTACTAAAGAATTTGCAAAAGTTATTGATGATTACTGGACTATGTTTGGCTATCCTATTCATCAAGTTCAAGTTCCTAATATTGATTCTCGTAAGAACTGGAATTATGTTAAAACGCAGAACTGTTGTTGCTTAGGTGATGTTCCTGCGGAAGTTTCTACAATGATTAACGGTATCTTTAATCGTGGTGTTACATTCTGGCATAATCCCGGACTTGTTGGTAATTATGAAGCGGATAATTCTATCTATAAACGTATTCCGGAAGTAGGTGAGTAAATGAGTAAACGTTCACAAAAACCACAGCCACCTTGGATTGATTCATACGATTTAACTGTTGCAACTTATGCTAACTGGTTTAATCGTCTTTATGATGTAGCACTTGCAAGATTCAAATGGAAAGGGCTTGAAGATTCTCCTTTTTTGGACGAACGATTTATTGAACAGTTCTTGTTCTGGCAACCTTTAATGGCTGGTTATCATGACCCTGTTATGGGCAACCTGATTCTCCCTGCTATGCCCAGTGATAACTTCGACATTATTGGCGACCCTAAATATGTGCGTGCTTATGGCTACAATTCTAACTATCAAAAAACTGGTCTTAGCAAAGAAAACTGCGCTTATCTTTGGTGTAATATGCGGCGTTCCCCTGATGCTATTATCATTAAACAGTTTGCACAACGTCTTACTAATATTGACAGAACGATTGACTTAAACCTTGCTGCACAGAAAACCCCTCGAATTGCTTATGCCAATGAGAATACAAAACTTTCTGTACAGAACTTAGTGTATCAGCAAGATAAATATGACCCTTGGCTGTATCTTAAAGGCAATCCCTCTACTGATGATATTAAGAACATGATTGGTGTTCTTGATTTAGGCGTTCAGTATATTGGTTTACAGTTAGAGCAGCAGAAAAAAGAAACACTTGCGGAAGCTCTTACCTATTTAGGTATTGAGAGCAACTATAATATGAAAGCAGAGCGGCAGTTTACTACTGAAGTTCAGATGACCCTAGGTCAGGTAGAAGCAGACCGTCTTTCTCCATTGTATTCTCGTCAAAAATTCTGCAAGGATTATAACAGGCTTTTTAATACTGACATCTCCGTATCTATGCGTTCTCAGCTTGAACTAACTAAGATTATGGAGGGACGTGAGGATGAAGAGAATTTAAGCGATACCAATATTGAGGATGGTGAGAACAATGAGTAAATATACAACTCAAGTTCGATTTATTTGTGAATCAAAAGCTGGTATTGTTGAACCTTACACCAATGTTTCTTATTCAGAAATCATTGAGCGTGCGCGTCCTAAAATCTTCAATTTTAGTTATCCTATTTGGAATGAGAATAAGCGCAAAGAGCTTGAAACCAATATCCTTAAACATTTCTATACAAATGAAATTGGTTCTGAAACCTTTGGCCTTTGGCAGCTGCGTCTGGATGACTGGATGAACAGCCATATGCCTTATTATAATCCTCTCTTTGAAGCACTTGATAAACAGTATGAAATGTTCTTAACTGATGATTTTTCCATTACCAGTGACGAAAATACTGAACATCATGATGTGAATACAGAGGATAGAACTAAAAACAGTAAGGTCAATATTGACGGCACAAACAATTCCAATTACACTTCCAATTCTAGCAGCGATGGAGAGAATACCAATACTCACACTGATACTCCACAGGGTAGTCTTGATAATTTTCTTGCTGGTAAGTATATGTCGGATGCTGACCATAGCAAGGCAAGTTCTGGTAATGATTTTAGCTCTAATGCTAATTCTAACAGTAATAGCAATACCACACAGGATGATAAAAACAACACAAAGGAAAATCGTGATGGCAATGAGCACCGGGTTCTTGACCATGTAGAAAAAGGTTATCGTGGTCGCTCTCTCGTATCTATTATGAACGATTATATGAAAGAAAATACAAATATCTATAATTGTTTGTATAGAGATATGGAAGTTCTGTTTATACGTTTATGGTAAAGAGGTGATTAAGTTTGAAGTACAATCCTTTGGACAAACTTTTCCGTTCTGTAATTCCTGTTGCCTATGATGATAGCATTAGTTACTATGAGATGGTATCTAAGGTTATCGAGGTAATGCAGCAGTACATTGAAACCAGTTCCATTAGTTATGCAGACCCTATTCAATGGGATATTACCAAACAGTATCCTCGTAATACAGTTGTTGTCACTGTCAATGGTGATGGATATTTGAGCACACAGCCTGTACCTATTGGCATTGATATCGACAATGAAGATTATTGGACTAAGATTGGCAATTTTTCTGAATTGTGGGGAAGTGTTAAACTTGCTATCACTCCCGTTGATGAAAAATTGAAAACTACTGCAAGCGCTAACCGTAATATTAACGACCTTGTTTGGCTTAATAATGATTTGTATGTAATTCTTAAGCCCATGGACGCAGGTACTCGGTATATTGAGGGGACTAACTGCGCTAAGACCACTATTGCTGAACGTTTGCACTATATCCTGTCTTTAAAAGTTGCCAAGTATAATGAAGATGATACTTCTATTTCTTTTGGTTTCTTTAATCCTAATAATGGTACAATCGTTACTGGTGGAGATATTCATATCTATGATGCTCCTGTGGAAACTATCAAAATTATTGGTAAATAAGAGGTATAATTATGGCTGAGCAATTTGTTTCGAAGTTTAATATTGGTGATCAAACTATTGAGGTAAAAGATGCTAGTGCTCGTACTACTGCAAGTACTGCTAGTACTAACGCTAGTAATGCTCTGAATAAAGTATTAGAGCTTGAAAAACTTTCTCGTGTCGAAGTTGGTTATGTAGCAAATACCGAAACTATTAGTATTACAACTGGAACTCATGACGTTACTTAATAGGGGGTTTCATCATGGCTTATGTAGACAAATTTAAAATTGACGATAACAGTTATGATATTAAAGACACTGAGGGACGCACTGAAACGTCTAAGAAGATTGACAAAGATACTGATGGAAATCTTGACCAGACTGTCAGCGGTAATATGAATCAGACTGTTGGTGGTAATGTGACAGTAACCGGAAATAAAGTAGAATTTTTTTCTAAAGGTGGAAAAGCGTTTACTGCTCATTCGGGTGTTACTTCGGTCGGTAACACTACAGTCCCCACATATATTTATGGTAACCTAACGTTGGCATCAGCCCGTGAAACAAACATTGATAATAATTATGCTTATGTTTCTATGGGAACCGCTAGCGACCCTGACACAAAATTTTTAACAAGTCGCACTGGTAAGATTCCTAGTTTTGTTGAGCCATCCCCTGTTAGCATTGAAAAATATCAGACGCTGAAAAAAGACGGAACTGATGATATTACCACTACCATTAACACTCATACTAAGAATGAACCTCTGTTTATTCCTGCTGGTACTTATAAGATTAGTGCGCCTTTGCAGCTGAAACATAGCCTGTATGGTGCTGGTTCTTCTCGTGACCCTGCGCGTGGAACCAGTGATACTATCTTGCAGTATACTGCTAATCCTACTGCATTTGGTAGTCAGGGTGTTATTACTGTATCAGGTGATGACGTAACTGGCAATATTGTTATTGCTAATCTGGACATTACTTGTAATGGTATGATTGGTGGCATTGTATTTACTACCAATAAATACACTGATAACAGCATTTACAATGTAAGTATCAATAAGGTTAAGTCCTATGGTGTTTACTTGCAGCCCAGTAATAGCACTCTGAACCGTTACTGTTATATGGATAATGTAATGGTATGGGGATTCAGTGATAATACTCCTGTTGAACGCTGGACTGGTTCTGTTGCATTTTTCTGGGGCAATAAAGCTCCTGACTGTGAATGTAATAACCTTGTTAATATGGTATGTCAGGTTGGTTTTGACTGCCGTACTGATGTATATGGATGTAACTGGACTAGCTACCATGGTATTCCCTCTGGTGGTACAGGTGGTACTGATGCCAATACTTGGTGGAATAACTCAATCGCTTGCAAGGTTACCAACAATGATATTCATGTTACTAACTTCTATGCAGATACTTGCAAGTATGCTTTTGTCTTTGATGGCCCAGGTAAAGCAGCAGCTTATATTAACAATTTGATTTATACCTGTAATGATGGAACTGCTACTACTGAAACTGGTTATGCAGCTATTGCTTTGATTGGTACTAGCCCTAATCCACAGTTCATTGTTAATGGTGGTATCATTAACCGTTCTGCTAAAGTTAGTACTACCATTCAGTCGATTGGTACTTATCCTGTTACTAATGCTGTATGTAAGCTTGATGATGTTTACATTTATACTAAGCGCGAATATATCTTTGGCAATGATGCCGTAAATCGTGGTCAATATATCTGCGCGGCTGGTGAACATCGCTGCATTGACCTTGCTATTACTAATCAGACGCAGTATACCGTTGCTGGTCAGTCTGTAAGTGGTGACCCAGAACAGTATAAAGCATTTGCTTTTATTCCTGTTCCTAATAATTCAACTACTTCTCAAGGTTCTATCCGTGTAATGGATAGAAACAACATTGACTTTACTGTTTATCTTAGCAATAATCCTGAATCTGGCAGCTTATTTGCTATCAGTGCTATTGATAATCGTCAGCTTAATAAGGCCATTTATGGAGCGCCCACTGGTGCAGGCAAGACTGTTACTTGGGATGTAGTTGATAACTTGAATAAACTTTATTATACCAATGATAGTAACGCAATTATCCTGTATTTCAAACGTCCCGCATCTTATGCCGTCACGGTTCAGGTTTCTGGATTTATGGATGGCAACTCTCCTGTAATTCTTGACCGTATTAGAAATGAAGATGGCACTCCTATGGATTATCCTCGCTGGGATAATAACAATTATATGACTGCTATTAAGGTTCTTCGTCCTAATATTAGCTAAATAACAAACACCCCTAGGTGGTTATCCACTTAGGGGTGCTTTTCTATTTAGAATGGCAAATCATCGTCAATATCAGGCGGCAATTCATTGGGGAGCTTGTCAGTCATCCTCACTTTCATCATCTTCATCTTCGTCTTCCTGCAAGGAATCAAATGCGTTAAGAATAGAATCGCTCATAACTTTATGGAATTCCTTAGTAATAGGGAAGCAAATATCATGGTATTCATCTTTCTTATTCTTTGCACTGGGCATTGCAACAAACAGACCCTTGCTGCTGTCCATAATCTTGATACCAGTAATGCAAAATACATTTGCAAGTGTAATGGAAACCATAGCGCAGCAATTAGACTTCTTGTTATTGATAGGGAAGATACGAATATCAGTGATGACGGAGGAAGCGGACTTAACAGAATTGGTGGCCTTAGCGGATGCTTTCTTGTTAGTGTACATAGTTAGTTCTCCTTTGTTAAATAATGATAAGTAAGAAATTTATATTGAGGACAGTTTTTATACTGGCCGCAACAATCGGTTTTAAGGTTGTACTCTTGGCGTGACACTCTCATACCCTCACAACGAATGTAATTTGTTGTATGAGAAATATAATAAGGACATGCAGCTCTTCTACTGATTCTATAAGAATCTTTTTCTTTCAATTAAATCATCTCCTATCACTCCATTCCCACTGGAATATGCTTGCAGGATTGCCATCAATTAACATACCATATTCTTTGTCAGATTGTACTTTATGATAAGTTCCATAAAGTTCTTTATCATTTTCGTCATGATTTATGCTAACAACTTCTGGCAAATAATCAATATAAGATTCTCCACGCAATGAATAACAGAATGAATAATACATTCTATTAACAGGACTATTTGTTGAGCGTAAGGTGTAACCGCAAGGTTCTAGCACAGTTACAGAATATTCGTCTAGGTGGTCTGTTTCTCCATTATCATCTGTAAAATCTCCTATAATATGTGTTCCTGGAGTTTTACGAATAAGCTTCTTGTTTATGGATTCATCATAACTGATATTAGGACGAAAATATTCTTGTACTAGGTACTCAAAATCTTCATCGTTTACTATTTGCGTAAACAATTCAGAAAGCTGTTTCTTGCTTGCGCCTGCTACAGTAGCCTTAACTTTTAAGTGTTTATCTGCATCTAAGTATGTTGCGCAATAGCATTTACTTCCCCATGTTACGAAATCTTCATAGTGACCATCAAAGTCCATAATACCAAAATTGTAACAATCTTTATTCTCACTGTTATTGAGAATATTTTCATTGAATCTATCAATGGCCTTTTGAACATCTTCATTGTAACCAACAAAATAGCCGCTGTCCGTATCATGATAAAGAGGTTCAATACCTTGGCTTAATACTAGATAGAGCATAAAGCAAATAAGGTGTAGTCTACTGTAAGCAACTGTGTATAAACCATCTGTGAAGATATTTAGGGAATTTCTGGATTTAAGAAACTTAACCCCAGTTGGAATCCACTCAAATTTATCACCGTCCCCCTGCACACCAACTTCCTGCCGTAATGGCTTCATTGCTGAACATCCATACTGACCATTTAATCCACCTTTACTTGCCATTAAGGCGAAATGGACTAAATCTTTGTTATGGGTATTCATAATTTCTTGTGCCACAGAATCATCATAAAGCTGTAATCCTTCAAATGTAAAATCGTTTAGCGTTTCTATATGGTCGGCAACTTTATGCTCAAGCTTTTTGAATCCTGTCTTTTGGCGTGCGTAATATTTAACTGTATTGCGTAAAGGCTTGTTAATAAACTTATGGGCTGTTGCATAATAAAGTTCATCACATTCTGAACTACTATAATCATAAAGCATTTGAATTAACATAAAGTCAATATCACAGCCATGAAATGTAAGTTCATCTGCTTTGACTACTTTACCATTATCAAAGTTACCATTTTTAACATTTGTGCATTTGGATGTACTGATATAACTGTAAATGCAGTTACCAAAATCCTTAGCGTTAATATTATAAAAGGTAACGTTAGCCATAAAGTTATATTTTATTGGCCTTTCAAACAAAATTGATTCGCGGTATGCTGCTTGGAGAACTGAATAGAATTTAACATCTTTACATCCATATAGCTTAATCCGCTGGTCGGGATAATCGAAGAACCCTGAGTTAGCGCCGCTTTCGCAGCCAGATAAGAACTCATAGTTTGCAGACTGGAAATTTTGGTAACATTCATTAGGATTAACCTCTTTTCTCCACTTGTAAGGGAATCGCCTACCATACATTGCTGATGGGTGCATAGAACTTGCATCAAAGCACCATACATCCTTAAATATTTTACCCACTGCGTAAGGATTAGCATGAGTATAACCACCTGCAAGACAGTCTTGAAAGAACTTCATAAATGGTTCGTTATTCTTAAGTTCTATTGCCGCTGTGAATTGCGCAGTATGAACTTCTTTATCGGTAGCAATATTTCTGTTAAGCCTTGTTTCACGCTTAATCATTGATGTGTTAGAAACACCAATATCTGATACATTATCAACTTTGGTGAAGTTTGCCATATATCGACATAGTGCATACAAAACAAGCTTACAGTCACGTTCATTGTAAATGTATTCAGAATCGGGTAAATCTGACCACCAATAATATTTCTGGTCGTAACCGCCTTTGACTTCTTTAAGTTTAGGAACTCCAAGCTCTGTACCGATAAGCTCAAGGCTTTTACATGAAAGAATCTTGAAGCTGTCATAGAATTCAAGATGGTCAAAAGCTGCTACTAATGGCTGGTGCGGAGCAACTGCAATGAAACGTTTAGGATTAAAGTTTTTAATGCAGAAATTTATATTACGCATCATTGCTTCAAATTCATAACTTAAGTTATGCACAAAGATTTTAACATATACGTCATTGTTCTTAGCATCCTCATTGATTCTCTCAAATTCAGAAGAAATTGAATCATAAGTTCTAAAGGAATTATAATCCATTTCATTCTCAAAATCGCTAAATGGTGCATGAGGTATAGGGCGATAAGCAAATGAAGCTAGGCCATGAAGATAAGTGCTTTGCAGATGCTCTTTAAGTTCATCCTCACCATATATTAAGGATGATGTTTCAATATCATAACAATATATGATAGTTGAATACTTATGTTCATTGCGCTTTCTCACATACAGCACCACCTTCTTTCATTCTGGAATATTACCACAAATTATACTTAGATGCAAGTTCTATAAATTCATCGTAAGTTTTTTTATGCCGCTCTATAAAGTTCTCGTTACCCTGTGTAATAGACCTAAGTTTATCGCTTGCATCAGTCAGAACTTTACCAATCTGGTCAGAATTTCTTAGCAGATTGTCGTATTCTGCATAAGCTCTATCCATATCTGCCAAAGTGTCAAGTCCTAGCTTTTGACCCAATACACATAATTTTTTCAAATCGTCTGGGGGAATATTCCTGCTATAGGTACCCATAAGATTGTTAAGAATACCAGAAATTGCCCCCCATTTCTTTTTGTCAAAATAAGCATCTGGATTCCTAAGAATCTTATATGCAGCATCGCTATAATTAAATACATCCTCAAGACGGTTGGCTACTCTCAATGACCTGTAACTATCTGTGACAGATTTATTTAATGATTTAATATGCTCTGAATATTTAGATAGATACTCGTGCATTAGCTTTTGTGATATTTTGTCATCAAGATTATCAGCTATGTCAATAAGGTCACTATACAGTTTTTCAGCTTCGTTAAGAGCAGTTCTAGCAGTAAATTTAAGAGCGTTAGAAACGTCAGGGGATTGTCTACCTCTAAGACTTTCTTTTAAGTCACCTGTTACAGTGATACCAGCTTTTCTGGATTTACGCCTTGTTGCACCTATCTTTTCCAGTAGCCTAGTTGCTTCGGCTTGGCGCTTAAATGTTTTGTTCTTAGCCATTATGTTCATCCTGCTTTCGTAAAGCTAACTCTTTTCTAATGTCGTTATCATAACAGTCAAGCAGATAACATAACTCTCTAAGCTGACAATATTGGCAATCCTTATCCATGAAGTGTGTTAGCCATGAGGGACAGGCTTTAATGTACCAGTTATCGCATAGTTTATTAAGTAGAGTAAGGGTTTCTGTATCTAGGTCTTTAATTGTCATAATTACACCACCCAAATATCCCATTTACCGTGTTCTTTAGGCGAACACTTATCGCTTAAGCGTTCAAAAGTTAATACATTCAAATCTTCAAGAACTTTGGGCATAGACTCATAGCAATCATTGTAGATTACGCAATCATTAGAAATCATATAGGAAGTATCGTATTGACAATGCAAAACGCATATATCATTATATGACATATCTTTATTGGCATTAAACATTTCTTTAATAGTCATAATAAACACCCTCCACGTTTTCTGGCCAAACAGAATCTAGGCAATCACCTACAAAATATTGATTGAATGTACAATTAGAACTTGGTGCTACTGAATAATAAACTACTCTGTCATCATGCTCTATAATATCCACAACCTTACCAATTTTTGCAATGGTAATTGCTCTTTTCTCTTGTCCATCTCCATAAAAATAACCATATTCTCTTACATTGTATTTAATGATTGAGCCTATGGGAATGGGATGGATAGGAAAGTTATAACGCATTGTATCAACTCCTTATACATAGAATCTAATGTGTAACTTAGGCTTATTATCCCCCATAATATAACAAACTGTAAAATACTTAAAAGGAAGTGTTTCATATTTTTGTTCAAGACTCTTTACAAAACACTCTCTTTTAACTTTCCATCCTCTAGTGCTAAGTATTGTAATTAGAGAGTCTGATTGAACTGAACGGCAATTTACTAGAATATCATGAATTGTCATTTTAATCACTCCTACACATAAAACTTGAACGCTAATACTTCATCGGAACCCATACGTCCAAATACAGATGAACTGATAGTAAAACATATATATGAAAGCATTTCGTACTTTGGTTCTAACTCCTTAAGTTGGCACTGCCTTATAATTACACCTGATTCTATAATGAATATAAGCGTTTCAGGATGAATAGAACCACAACTACATAGAATATCATGGATTGTCATTATTTTTCACCTCATTTATTAATAAACATGCCAATAATAAGCCAAATAAACGCGAATACTACTAAAGCTATAATTAGCACTTCTCCATCTGAAATATTGCACGGCGTATTTGAAGTATTACGCAGAATAGTCTGCTGAAGATTTATCCATACTGGTAAGGGCATTTTAATCATCTCCAAAGAATTTTGACAAATCTGTATTATTTCTTAACCTGTCATATTTTCGCCTATTTAGTTCTTGATTAACAAATACTTGCGAAAACTTTATTCTATCACAATATTCTTTATGAGTACAATTAGAACATGTGCAATCAAGATATCCATTCTGACATGCCCAAGTAAAGAAATCTTTGTAAGAATCAAGTAGATTGACTAAAGTCTTTGTTTTACGTCTTTGCATACGCTTAATCCATGTTTCATCAAATAAATATGGGATAACGTCAATCTTCCAACTAAACTTAATCCTAGGTTCTCTAAGAAATCTTTGATATGTAATTTTCATAAAAACACCTACTTGAAAGAGGGGAGAGGGGGATTATTGGGTTTAAGAAATTGAACCCCGATTTATTTTCAGGCTTCTTGCAACATCCCCGGTGGTCGGCGCGGCAGTAGCTGCGTTAAGGTTAATGCCCTGCTTACTATTTTTCTTAACGGATGGACGCTTTAGCGCTTCAAAGCGGTAAAGAGTGTTAAGAATTTGTCAATCGCTTTAGAACTCTAAATCACTAAAGTGTGTTAAGAAATTCACAGGTTAGCAGTTAAACTTAACTATTGCTAGTTATTTATATTTAATAGTAAATAGTTCTAACTAAAAATTTGTATAAAAAATGCGCTGCCATTAGTGGCAACGCATATTCTATTTTTGGTCAGTGCTGATTTAATGTGGTGGCAATAACGCTTGCAAAGTCATCTTCAATATTTTTCCGGGCGGCGCGCTTGCCGGTTCTTGAATCATTGTACAACCTAACAATAACGGGATAATTCCAACCAGCTTGATGTTCAAAACGAATCCAATTTCTGAATTTTGCAACGTGTTGAGATGATGTATTGCTATAAAAGCCAAACACCCACAAAATGCCGGTTGTACGCTGAAAAGCTGCTACAATGGTTGTATAACTCTGTAAAATGATAAAATCGGAATTGTCAGGCGTAAAAATCCATGCTTTACAATAATAGAGTTGTTCTACCTGACTTTTAACAGCACGGTTGTACTCTTTTATAACGGCGTCTGCTAGCTCCTGACGTGTATTGTACATCATTTCGAAAACACCGCCTTTACAAAGTCGTCAATGGATTCACTATTATTCACATCATGTATAATAGATGGTTTATGGATGCTAGAAAAACCGGACGCGGCAAATCCGTTTTTCACGGTTATGATGCTGCAAAAAGCCATGTCTACAAATCCGCACTCATCGAATAACTCGCGCTTGATTTTAAATCCGTTTTCAATGCCGAATTTGTCCGGCCTGATTGTAATAAGTTGCATTTTCATTTTTTTGTGTACCTCCATTTTTGTTTGTTCGCCTTAAGGCGTGGAAGCGGGCTTTAAGCTTAACCCGCTGGAACTTATTAAAATTTTACTGCTGACTTAATGGGCGCTCAATAGGTACCGCAACGGCGTTGAATACATCGCGCGGGATGCCTAGCGTGTTTTCGTCCTTGGGTTGCACGTCCAGCACTTGCCACTTAGTGCAAGGTTCGGAGTTGTGCAAGGCTTTTTCAACCTTTTCGGCATCAAGAACACCGTCAAACTGCTTTACAATTTCGCCAGATTCAACAGAAAAATCATCGTTGAAACGTGCATATTTTACGCGGGCAACCGTGCCAGCCTTAACAGTACGGCTAACGCAAGCGGTGCTTTTGGGCTTGTCATCAATGGGGCGAGTAATAGCAATAGTTTCGGTGTTATCGGAGTTGATAGTTTTTTCGATTTTCCAGTTAGTCATAATAAAATACCTCACTTTAATAATTATTGTAGCAATGGGCTTTTTGTTTTTCTTTCCCTTTGCTATGATACAAGTATAACATACCTATATGGGCAACACAAGTACTATTTGTTGCAAGTTTTTTAGTCGTTGCAACGTGCAAAATGTCATTATTGCATGTAGTTTTGTATCATGATAAATTGTACTAAATCGTTAAAGTACTATAAATGGGACTTAAAGATATATGTTGCAATTATATAGATAAATGTAACGTGTTAAATTTATAACAACCGCTTTAATGGTATAAAGTGATAAAGTGATAAGTTAGCAATAGCCGGCAGTACACAACTAAGCTCTTTAACGCTTTGCATCACTAAAGTGTGTGAATAATATAACAATCGCTTTAATGCTTTAATGTGATAAAGTGTGTGAATGTTTTAACAATCGCTTCAGTGCTCTAAAGCAGTGTAGTGTGTGAAAAATTTAACAAAGGGGAAACAGGAATCATTATCAGTATATATTTGACACTACTTTAAGTCCCATTTATAGTACTTTAA
>OGHT01000124.1_pt1 | contig 18946 bp, 14 predicted proteins | sample 1571631 | NCBI WGS metagenome assembly OGHT01 (sample SAMEA2581939, study PRJEB24529) | metagenome | biome: Human gut stool | place: China | collected 2011
AGAGAATATATTGTTAATGGTATAATGTGTCTTTGTTTTATGCACTACCTTTGCACTCGTAATCAAAACAAATAGCATGATGAAAGAAATTAAAATTGTAGAAAAATGACAGAAACACTCATTCAAACGAAAGAGGTTCGTGGCATCATGACCAAGTCAAACCTCCCAGTAGGAGGCTATTCGGTGAATCCATACGTGGGTTGCACCCATGGCTGTAGGTATTGTTACGCCTCATTCATGAAGCGCTTCACAGGACATAAGGAAGAATGGGGCACTTTCTTGGACGTGAAGCATTGGCCTGCTATCGTGAATCCGAAGAAATATGCCGGACAACGGGTGGTTATTGGATCTGTGACCGATGGATATAATCCTGAAGAAGCAAAGTACCGCAGGACACGTAAACTGCTTGAGGAACTCAAAGACAGCGATGCGGAGATACTCATTTGTACAAAGAGCGACCTCGTGCTGCGCGACCTTGACCTGCTCCGCCAAGTGAAGAAAGTCACCGTATCGTGGTCGGTCAACACGCTTGATGAGCCATTCCGTGCCGACATGGACAAGGCCGTGAGCATAGAGCGACGCCTCGCAGCCATGCGAAAGTGCTACGAGGCGGGCATCCGAACCATCTGCTTTGTGTCGCCCATCTTCCCTGGAATCACCGATTTCAAGGCTATTTTTCATGAAGTGAAAGACATTTGCGACCTCTTTTGGCTTGAGAACCTCAATCTACGGGGTGGTTTTAAGGCCAACATTATGGATTATATCAAATCACACTATCCCCATTTGCTCCCACTTTATGAAGAAATCTATTCGCAAAATGACCGAACATATTGGAAGCAATTGGAGCAAGAGGCCGCAAAAATGGCGCAGGAGGTTCAATGCAAGTATGTGGATAATGAATTGCCTTACGAGCGAAGTCCCAAAGGACATCCCACGATAGTGAATTATCTTTATCACGAAGAAATCAGAGGGTCAGAAAATACGGGTAAAAGAAATGTGCACTTAAAAAAAAATAAAATATAAGATAGTTTTTACTTCGGTAGTTTTGAAGGGTCTTTATATTGTGACTGCGTCAGTAAAATATAAACCTCACTTTCGCAGAGATTTCACAGCAAATGAATTTCTACAATCCTGCCCACTTTACCCGTTTCGTCAAGAACCAGACAGGTGATTTTCCTACTGAGCTAAGGCTAAAACAGAAACAGGAGAATAAATGAAATTGCATGTAGAAGCATAGGTATTACATTTACTCGTTTATTGTCACAAGTAGACTCAACTATAATATGCTTTCTTGACATTTAGAGTAATATGGTGTAATCGAAAGTTAAATACGTTAAATATTCACCTTTTCGTATCTAATCAGAATCCATACGGTCACTTTTCTACCGTTTAGAGCGTATAATACTGATAATCAACTAATAATAGATACAAATATTACTGTTATTTTTTCTTCAACACCTGATTTTATCGATACACATTTACCTGAGATATCTAAATATTTGGATATTTCACTTATTTTGACGAACTTGCGAAACATAACACTTAACACAAATTTTATTAACTATGAGAACCAGCATTTATGCTCTTCTGCTTGCAGCCTTATTTACAAGTTGTACAGCTACGGAGAATCAGAAAAAACAAGACAAAACCGAGCCCGTTTCAACAACAGTTCGCCTGTTGGAAGGCGATATGCCAGATCCATCAGTAGTACGCGTAGGTAACACTTATTACATGGTACATTCGTCATTCATCTACACTCCGGGACTAGTGGTATACAGTTCAAAAAATCTCGCAGACTGGACTCCCTGCTCGGCAGCATTACCCGAATATACAGGTGACATTTGGGCTCCTGATATTTGTGTGTACGACAACCGTTTTTATATCTATTTCCCGACCCGCAATGAAAAAGGAGAAAAAACGAATATGGTTACATGGGCAGACAGCCCTGAAGGCCCATGGAGTAAACCTGTAGATCTGAAAGTAGGAGGAATAGATCCTGAGCATGTAGTGGATGAAAAAGGTAACCGATATCTATTACTCAGCGCAGGCGATTTACATCCATTAAGCGCCGACGGACTATCCATTACAGGTAAGCCTGAAATCATCTATAAAGGTTGGGAGATACCTGAAGAATGGGATATAGAAAGCTTCTCATTAGAAGGCCTGAATGTGAAAAAAATCAATGATTGGTATTATCTACTAGCGGCTGAAGGTGGAACTGCCGGACCTCCTACAGGACACATGGTAGTACAGGCACGTTCAAAAAGCGTACACGGTCCTTGGGAAAATGCGCCAGAGAATCCATTATTACGAACTCAGTCACCACAAGAAACCTGGTGGAGTCAAGGACACGGATCAGTAGTTGATACTCCAGAAGGTAAATTGATGCTTTTTTTCCATGGATATGAGAAAGGATATCTTACGTTAGGAAGACAAACTTTAACACGTGAAGTTGTTATAGGTGATGACGGGTGGCTACATCTCACAGACAAACCCGCTCCATTGCCGGAGCCTCAACGTCCGTCATTGCGTACAGCGAAGGATTTTATCTGGCAAGCAGCCGGAGAAAACTTCTCCGCACGCTTCCATGTCACTCCAGAACTCATCACACTGAAAGCAAAAGGTAAAAGTCCCAAAGATGCCTCTCCCCTTCTTGCACGTGCAGGTGATCACCGGTATGAAATCGAAGCATGCCTTGAACTGAATAATGCAGAAGCTTCAGCCGGATTAGTCATCTACTACAATAAAGACATGCATTTTGGGTTAGGATTCCGTCCCGGTGAACTTCTTCGTTATCGCCGTGGAGCCATACATACCAGCCAGCCCAAAACGGAAATAACCGTAAATGATGGAAAATGCCGCTTATGGGTACGCTTACGCAATTATGACAACATTATTTCCGGATGGTACAGCATCGACGGTAAGACATGGCACAAATATCCATGGGGATTTGACATGCAAGGCTACCATCACAATACATTGGGAGAATTCCTCTCTCTCCGTCCTGGCATATATGCAGGAGGTGAAGGTGAAGTGCATGTAACAGATTTTACCTATCGTACTTTATAACTTAATAAAAATAAAGGGAATACACTGGGTACGTAAACAAATAAATCGTAGAGCCATTTGCCGAAAAATCCAATTTCAAGAAGACGTGAATAATATGGAAATAATATAAACCGCACTTGGCAATACAGCTTTTTTGACATATCTTTGTGTTGAGAAATAAAAAAACCAACCTATTTAGTAAAGTTTTATTTATGAGAAAAGTTGCTTTAATAACCGGTATTACCGGACAAGACGGTTCATACCTTGCCGAATTCCTTATAGAAAAAGGATATGAAGTGCACGGTATTTTACGCCGTTCTTCATCGTTCAATACAGGACGTATCGAACACCTTTACTTGGATGAATGGGTGCGCGACATGAAACAGTCACGTTTAGTGAACCTACATTGGGGAGATATGACAGACTCCAGTTCGCTTATCCGAATTATTGGTGATATTCATCCTACAGAAATCTACAATCTAGCAGCACAGAGCCATGTAAAAGTATCATTCGACGTACCAGAGTACACAGCCGAAGCCGATGCCATAGGCACATTGCGTTTATTGGAAGCTGTACGTATTTGCGGTTTGGAAAAAACCTGTCGCATCTATCAGGCTTCTACCTCAGAACTCTTTGGCAAAGTGCAGGAAGTTCCACAAAAGGAAACCACACCGTTCTATCCCCGTTCGCCTTATGGTGTAGCAAAGCAATATGGTTTCTGGATAACAAAGAACTATCGTGAAAGTTATAATATGTTTGCTGTAAACGGTATCTTGTTCAATCATGAATCAGAACGACGTGGAGAAACTTTTGTTACGCGAAAGATCACATTGGCTGCAGCACGCATTAAACAAGGATTTCAGGATAAGTTATATCTAGGTAATCTAGATGCACAACGCGACTGGGGTTATGCTAAGGATTATGTAGAATGCATGTGGCTTATTTTACAGCACAATACCCCTGAAGATTTTGTCATTGCTACAGGAGAAATGCATACCGTACGTGAATTCTGTACACTAGCTTTCCACTATTTAGGTATTGAACTTGAATGGCAAGGCAGTGGAGTAGACGAAAAAGGTATTGACCGTGAAACCGGACGAGTATTAGTTGAAGTAGATCCCAAATACTTCCGCCCATGTGAAGTAGAACAACTTTTAGGAGACCCAACGAAAGCCAAGACTCTTTTGGGATGGAATCCTACCAAAACGCCTTTTGCAGAATTAGTCCGTATCATGGTAGAGCATGATATGAAATTCGTAAAAAAATTGCATTATAAATCAATATAGCAGTGTCATTTCCTGCAAAAGACACTACTTTATTTTTACCGATAAATTCATTAAAAATGAATTTGGGGCGCGGACTTAGTGATTAAGTTCGCGTTCCTACTTTAAAAAAGAGAATCACAATGCTAGACAAATCTTCAAAAATATACGTGGCAGGACACCGAGGTCTGGTTGGATCTGCCATCTGGAATAATTTGATGCAACGCGGTTTTACCAATCTGGTAGGACGTACCCATAAAGAGCTTGATTTGTTGGATCCGATAGCAGTACGAGAGTTCTTTGACAAAGAACAGCCTGATGCCGTAGTATTAGCTGCTGCACATGTAGGAGGAATTATGGCCAACCTGCAATACCGCGCTGATTTCATTTACCGTAATTTACAGATTCAGCAGAATGTAATAGGTGAAAGTTTCCGTCACGGGGTAAAGAAATTATTGTTTTTAGGCAGTACATGCATCTACCCTCGTGAAGCGATGCAGCCAATGAAAGAAGAAGCTCTTCTTACTTCTCCGTTAGAATATACTAATGAGCCATACGCCATCGCCAAAATAGCCGGACTGAAAATGTGTGAAAGTTTCAATTTGCAGTATGGCACGAACTACATTGCTGTTATGCCAACCAACCTGTATGGTCCTAATGATAATTTTCACCTGGAAAACAGTCATGTATTGCCAGCAATGATCCGTAAAATCCATCTTGCTAAATGCTTGAATACGAATAACTGGGAAGCTGTACGAAAAGATATCAACCTGCGTCCGGTAGAAGGTGTAGACGGCAACTGCACAGACCAGGAAATTCTTGATAAACTGGCTAAATTCGGCATTACCCCTCAAGCCATTACTTTATGGGGAACAGGCAAGCCATTACGCGAATTTTTATGGAGTGAGGAAATGGCAGACGCCAGCGTACATGTATTATTAAATGTCGATTTCAAAGATACCTATGCAGAAGGGGCAAAAGAAGTACGCAACTGCCACATCAACGTAGGTACAGGAAAAGAGCTGTCAATCCGTGAAGTTGCAGAAAAAATCATGAAAGAAATAGACTTTAAGGGCAAGCTGCAATGGGATTCATCAAAACCTGATGGCACAATGCGTAAGCTTACCGACGTTTCTAAACTTCATGCCTTAGGCTGGCATCACAAAGTAGAAATTGACGAAGGAATACATCGCCTTTACGAATGGTATCTGAAAGGTATTTGCATCAATCATCAAACGACATAATCCAATATGAAGAAACTTCTATCGCTTCCACCTAATCTGGTGGAATGTTTTCACGATATAGAGCATGCCAACCATCAAGAATGGTTCTGTACATCCGATCCGGTAGGTTCAAAGTTAGGTTCAGGTGGTGGAACTGCATGGCTATTACAAGCATGCAAAAACAGCGAAAGTGACACTACTCCACTCACAGAATGGCTTGCTCACGAAAAACGTATCCTGCTACACGCCGGCGGCCAAAGTCGGAGATTACCCTCATATGCTCCTTCCGGTAAAATACTTACCCCAATCCCAGTTTTCCGCTGGGGACGTGGTCAAAAGCTTACACAAAACTTATTGTCACTTCAGCTTCCCCTGTATGAGCAAATCATGCAGAAAGCCCCGGAGAAATTGCATACACTTATTGCCAGCGGAGATGTATATATCCGTGCAGAACAAGCCTTACAAGAAATCCCCGATGCAGACGTTGTATGTTACGGACTGTGGGTAGATCCTGAACTGGCAAAGAATCACGGTGTATTTGTTTCATCACGCAATACTCCCGAAAAGCTGGACTTCATGCTTCAAAAGCCGAGTGTAGATGAATTAGGAGCATTGATGCAAAACTATCTGTTTCTGATGGATATTGGCATCTGGCTGCTAAGTGACCGGGCTGTAGAGTTAATGGTAAAACGTTCACTCAAAGAGGATGGATCAATCGGCTTCTACGATATGTATTCTGACTTCGGACCAGCTCTAGGCAGCCATCCTCGTATCAACGATCCCGAAATAAACAAACTTACAGTAGCAATCCTGCCATTGCCGGGTGGTGAATTTCATCACTATGGAACAAGCCGGGAGATGATTTCGTCTACACTGGCAATACAAAATTGCGTAATCGACCAGAGAGCAATTATGCACAAGAAAGTAAAGCCTCATCCGGCTATCTTCGTGCAAAATGCACTGACCGACTATACACTGACATCCGAAAACTCAGAGGTATGGATAGAAAACAGTTGCATAAGTAAAAACTGGACACTCCATAAGCGCAATATCATAACAGGAGTACCTGTCAATCAATGGCACATCAATATTCCTGAGGGAATCTGTATTGACGTCATACCGATGGGAGAAAGTAATTATGTGGCCCGTCCCTATGGATTTAATGACGCTTTCAAAGGCAGTCTGAAAGATGATTCAACCTTATATCAAGGAATACCGGTTCAGAAATGGTTATCAGACCGTGGCCTGACAGCTGATGAAATAGCATGTAACCATGATCTTCAGGCTGCACGCATATTCCCGATATGTACATCTGTCGACGAACTTGGAATTGTCATGCGTTGGATGACAGACGAGCCGAAGTTGAACGAGGGAAAAGATATCTGGATACACGCACAAAAAGTTTCAGCCGATGAGATTTCAGCTTATGCCAATCTGCGCCGTCTGACAGAGCAGCGTGAAGCTTTCCGTAAAAACAGCTGGACTGCCCTGGCTAAAAATTATGAACGCAGTGTATTCTATCAGCTCAATTTGCAAGAAGCAGCCGAAGAATATGCACATCATCAATTAGAATTACCCGCTCCCCTTCCCTCCTCTGCACCGTTAATGACCCGTATCAGCGATGCAATGTTCCGTGCACGAACATTACAACTGCGTGATTCAGACGGCCATTTGGTAGAAGAAATAGCACGGGAAGAAGAAAAAGCTTTCAGCCTGATGCGTGAAGGGCTTACTTCAACAGTCGACCATAAACAGCACCCTCGTCTTTCGGTGTATCCGGACCAGATTGTATGGGGACGCAGTCCGGTACGTATAGACTTAGCTGGAGGTTGGACAGATACCCCTCCATACAGTTTGATGGAAGGAGGAAACGTGGTAAACATTGCAATAGAGCTAAACGGTCAACCCCCGTTACAAGTCTATGTCAAACCCTGTAATGAGTATAAAATCATCCTTCGTTCCATCGACTTGGGTGCAATGGAAGTTATCACCACTTTCGATGAACTACATACATTCAATAAAGTAGGCTCTCCCTTCTCTATTCCTAAGGCAGCGTTAGTACTGGCAGGTTTCCATCCCGACTTCTCGGCAGAAAGATGTACTTCACTGGAAGAAAAATTACGTTCATTCGGAGCTGGTATAGAAGTAACACTATTGTCTGCTATTCCAGCCGGCTCAGGATTAGGAACAAGCTCTATCCTAGCCTCTACTGTATTAGGAGCAATAAACGATTTTTGTGGCTTAAACTGGGACAAACACGAAATCGGAAGCCGTACACTGATATTAGAACAGTTGCTTACAACCGGAGGCGGATGGCAAGATCAATACGGAGGCGTGCTTCAAGGTGTGAAACTCTTGCAGACACAACCCGGATGGAACCAGGAGCCAATGGTACGCTGGTTGCCAGAACACTTGTTTACACACGATGAATATCAAAAATGTCATCTATTATACTATACAGGTATCACACGTACCGCAAAAGGTATTTTGGCAGAAATCGTACGTGGCATGTTCCTCAATTCTACAGAGCACTTGAATTTACTGGGACAAATGAAACAACATGCCATCGATCTATACGATGCAATCCAGCGAAACAGTTTCGAGGAAATGGGAAGATTAATACGCAAAACATGGCAACAGAATCAGGCACTCGATTCAGGAACCAATCCTAACAGTGTAGCGGCCATTACCCAACAGATAGATGATCTTTGTTTGGGTTATAAACTTCCAGGAGCCGGAGGCGGTGGCTATCTATACATGGTTGCCAAAGACCCTGAAGCCGCCTTGCGTATTCGTAAAATACTTACCCAGAACCCGCCAAACGACCGTGCCCGTTTTGTAGAAATGAGCCTTTCCAATAAAGGTCTGGAGGTAAGCCGTAGTTAATAACTATCAAACAAAAACATATGAAACCAAAAATAAGACTGGTGCAAACGGCCGACGGGGTAAATTACCTCGTCCCGTTTGTACTTATCACTACACTATTCTTTTTATGGGGATTTGCACATAGCATTCTGGATGTGCTAAACAAACATTTTCAAGATGCATTAAGTATTTCAAAAACTCATTCAGCACTTATACAAGCGGTAGTTTATGGGGGTTACTTTCTGATGGCCATGCCAGCAGGAGAAATAATCCGTCGTCATGGCTATCGGGCAGGAGTTGTCACTGGGTTATTGCTTTATGGCATCGGTGCACTCATGTTTATCCCCGGAGAACAGATCATGTCTTTCGAATTTTTCTTACTCTCACTGTTTATTATCGGATGTGGATTAACCTGCCTAGAAACAGCAGCCAACCCATATGTAACGGTGTTAGGCGATAAAGACTCCGCCGAAAGACGAATAAATCTGGCACAATCATTCAATGGACTGGGCTGGATCTGCGGCCCACTGGTAGGAGGCTTGTTCCTCTTTGCCGCAGATGGAGGAAGCGGAAGTGTTGCTATCCCCTATGCCATTATCGGCATATTAGTTCTGCTCGTAGCAATTGTTTTCTCACGCATTCATCTGCCTGAAATTACACTTGCCGAAGAGCCAGTCGAAACTGCAAACAATAAGCAAAGTTCTTTATGGCAGCATCGCAATTTTACCTTCGGACTGATAGCTCTGTTTTTTTATGTTGCAGCTCAAACAGGTATTAACAGTTTCTTCATCAATTATGTGACAGAGCACATCAGTATATCCGCACGTGAGGCAGCCCTCTGGTTGTCATTTGTCGGCATGGGACTTTTTATGGCCGGCAGAATGGGAGGAAGCTGGCTGATGGGATTCATCCGTGCCGAACGTTTATTAACGTATATGGCGGCAGGAGCTATTCTAGCCATGATCTTAGTGATGTTAGGTATGGGAGTCATATCGGTAGGAGCATTTTTTCTTTGCCTCCTATGCGAATCTATTATGTTTCCCACCATTTTCGCACTTGCCATACGAGGTGTAGGTGAACATACTAAACGCGCATCTTCCTATCTTATTATGAGTATTGTAGGAGGAGCCATAGCTCCCATAATTATGGGATACATCGCAGATACAATAAGCACAGCTACAGGCTTTATCGTTCCGTTGCTTTGTTTTATTGTCATCTTGGCCTATGCAATCCATTTGCAAAAGAATAACCGCTAAATAAAAAAGCCTGATGCAAAGTTAAACACCATGCATCAGGCTGACAAATAACTCGAAAGATTATATTCAGAGCGTATAAATCAATTTACATAAACTGTATCAAAATACTTTACAAATAACGTCCGGGCTTCTTCCAGTTGCTCGGGCGTATTTTGTTTCACACCTTTCAGTTTATACTCCAGCTTCATTGCTTCATATTTATGTACTCCTAAGGTATGATACGGAAGAATTTCCACCCGTTGTATCATGCGATAATCTTTAAAATTCTCTCCTAACGCCTCAATATCTTCCCGAAAGAAGCTATAGCCCTGCACCAGTACATAACGCAGCCAAAATGGTTTTCCATTTTCTTCCAGCCATGCCGCCGTACGAAGTGTTTGCTCATTGCTACGTGAGGTAAGAGTCTTATGACGTTCATTATTGAATTCTTTCACATCAAGCAAAACTAAGTCTGCCAGTGAAAAGAGTTCTTTTACATCTTCATTCCAGATACCCCCGTTAGTATCAACGCAGATATGAATACCTTCCTCCTTTAACATCCGAAACAATGGAATCAGCGCTTTAGCCTGAAAAGTCGGTTCACCTCCACTAAATGTAATTCCCCCTTTCTTTCCGAAAAAAGGTTTCTGACTGACAGCCATCTTCAAAATATCTTCAGGAGCAGTTTCCTTACTCTCTCCCTTTGCATCAATGGTATCAGGGTTGGCACAATACAAACAACGGAAATTACAGCCCTGCAAAAAGACAACAAGGCGAATCCCCGGACCATCGTACGTACCAAGCGATTCATATGAATGTACTCTAATCATCTGTTCAATATTAATTAAAGAAAAAACATTTGCCGCCCAGCTCAGCGAGGAGAACGACAAATGTTTTACATATCAAGTAATGATTACAAAAATCACATACGTTCGTGGAAGCTACGAGAAATAACCTCCAACTGATGCTCGCGGCTCAATTTAATGAAGTTGACAGCATATCCGGAAACACGAATCGTAAGTTGCGGATATTTTTCCGGATGCTCCATAGCATCTTCCAGCATCTCACGGTTCAGCACATTTACGTTCAGGTGATGAGCCCCCTTGATAAAATAGCCATCCATCATTGTAACAAGATTCTCTACACGATTCTCCATATCTACACCAAGCGATTTCGGAACAATAGAGAACGTATTACTGATACCGTCCTGTGAGTCACGATAACGCAATTTAGCAACCGAGCTCAAAGAAGCGACAGCACCATTCTTATCGCGTCCGTGCATCGGGTTAGCACCTGGAGCAAAAGCAACACCTTTTGCACGTCCATCAGGAGTTGCACCAGTCTTCTTACCATACATCACATTCGAAGTAATAGTAAGAATAGACAATGTTGGTTTTGCATTCTTGTATACCGGAAGCTTCTTCAATTCCTCATCAAAATAATAAATCAAGTCGACAGCCAAATGGTCTACACGGTCATCATCATTACCGAAGCATGGGAATTCGCCATCGATATCAAAGCTTTCAGTCAGGCCGATTTCATTACGTTTAGCGGTAACTTTAGCATATTTGATAGCCGAAAGTGAATCGACAGCAATAGACATACCCGCTACACCATACGCCAGATTGATAACCGGATTTGTATCAACAAATGCCATCTGAGCTTTTTCATAATAATATTTATCATGCATGTAGTGAATGATGTTCATCGCTTCGTTATACACACGAGCCATTTCTTTCAAGACCTTCTTATAGTTAGCCAGCACCTCTTCGTAGTTCAGTACATCTCCCGTCAGCACAGGAATATCTTTCACCATCAGTGTTCCTGTATTTTCACAGCGTCCACCATTAATAGCCAGCAACAAAGCTTTAGCCAGATTACAACGTGCACCGAAGAACTGAATATGACGACCTATATCCTGATAAGACACACAGCATGCGATACCATAGTCATCCGAATTACGTACCTCACGCATCAAATCATCATTTTCATACTGGATAGATGATGTATCAATCGACACACGAGCACAGAAATCCTTGAATCCTTCCGGCAACTGCGGACTCCACAGAACAGTTAAGTTAGGTTCTGGAGAAGGACCCAGGTTATAAAGAGTCTGGAGGAAACGGAATGAAGTCTTTGTGACTTTCGTACGACCATCATTAAAACGTCCACCAATAGATTCCGTTACCCAAGTCGGGTCACCGGCAAAGATATCCGTATAAGCCTGCATACGAAGATGACGCACCATACGCAACTTAATGACAAACTGGTCAATCAACTCCTGAGCATGCAACTCATCAAGATTTCCGTGAGCCATATCATACTCAATATAAATATCAAGGAATGACGAAACATTACCAAGTGACATTGCAGCACCATCCTGTTCTTTCACAGCAGCCAGGTAAGCCATATATACCCACTGAACAGCTTCCTGTGCAGTAGTAGCCGGACGACTCAAATCGAGTCCGTACTGCTGTCCCATCACTTTTATTTCCTTCAAAGCCTTAATTTGCTCTGCCACTTCTTCACGCAATCTGATTCGCTCATCAGTCATAGGACCTGTAAGATGACGTAAATCGTCCTGTTTTGCCTCAATCAGACGATCAATACCATACAATGCCAAACGACGGTAATCACCGATTATACGTCCACGAGCATAATTATCAGGTAATCCAGTCAAAAATCCCAAAGAGCGGAACGAACGAATCTCTTCAGTATATGCATCAAATACACCATCGTTATGCGTTTTGCGATAATGGGTAAAAATATCTTTTACCTTAGGGTCAACCTCTACTCCGTTCTCGCGGCACGCTTTTTCTATCACCTTAATACCTCCAAAAGGTTTGATGGCACGGCGTAACACTTCATCAGTTTGCAATCCTACAATCACTTCGTTATCCTTGTCAATATATCCAGCTGCAAAAGATGTGATAGTAGAAACTGTAGAAGGATCGAGCGAACGTACTCCGTTGTTTGCACGTTCTTCAGCCAAAGCTTCCAGACACTTGTTCCATACAGCCTTTGTACGTTCGGTAGGACCAGCCAAAAATGAGGCGTCGCCTTCGTAAGGGGTAATGTTAGTCTTTACGAAATCGGTAACGTTGATTTCATGGTTCCAACGACCTTCTTTAAAATTCATTGCCATAATTGATAATTTAATCTAGTTTTTACTCTATTTGAAAACCGAATGCAAAGATAGTCAATAAAGCCTAATTATACAATACCTAAAATTAGTGATATTATCAATTTGCAACAGTTACAAAAATGAATATAAAAATCCCAACCTTTGAAAAATTAAAATACATCCGACAAATACAGACAAGCAGTCCGACTCAAAGAAAAAAATAAAAATCTTAATCAGTTTAGAATCAGAAAACTATCGAAACAACACCATAGAAGGCATAAAAAAAGTATCGCAAAAGTTTGCACAAATCAAAAAATCCCTCTATCTTCGCACCGCGTTTGAGAGAAAACGTAAGCAGAAACAATAAAATTGGAAGTTTGGGTGAGTGGCTGAAACCAGCAGTTTGCTAAACTGCCGTACGGGTAACCGTACCGGGGGTTCGAATCCCCCAGCTTCCGCAACAACCTAAGAAATTAGGAGGAAAGGAATAGACAAGTCCCGTAAAATCAATGTTTTACGGGACTTTTTTTTATTTATCCGACGAACAATCGAAAGACACTAAAATGGATCAACGTAAAAACCTGAGGGATTCTTATATTACGCATAAATTTTAGACAGTCTAAACAGAAAGAAAGCTCTATCCTTCACTCCCCTGAATAGTGAGCGAAAGTTCTTTATTTTGGCATTAAAAGACTCTGATGCAGCGTTTGTAGAACGTCTTTCAAAGTAGTTTATTATTTCAAGATAATGCGTCTGTATTGACCTTGCTACTCTTCCAAAGGCAAGAAAACCTGATTTATCCACCTCGTCATACCATCTGGCAAGCCTTGTCAAGGCTACATCCTTATGTCTGCACTGGTGATAAATCAATCCTAATCTCATGGAAAGATAGTATGCTTTCTCTATATCAGGGTACTCCCTGAACAGGATACCGGCACGGACACGCTGTGATTCGGTCCATAATGATTCTTTCTTATACAGAAGATATATGCTTCTGGCCAATAACTGCTTCCTGGAATCTCCATTTTCAAATACCGGAGCATGATATATCTTTCCACATGCCTTGGCATGTGCTATCTGTATGGACTCTTCATCAAGTGCTTCCCAGCGGGCTTTAACCCTCATGTCCTGAACGGCTTCATAAGCGAGCTTCTGTACATGGAAACGGTCTGTAACACGACGGGCGGCAGGAAAACAGATACGGGCTATTTGCTCCATATTCGGAGCCATATCAAGTGTTATTTCTCTTACCTGAAAGCGCTTGCGTCTGGAAAGCTTCAGAAGGATGGATATAACAGTCTTTACGTCAGTGCCTTTTATGATGGCGATAATACTTCCAGCAGCTCCTCTTTTCTCCTTGTTTATCAATATGGTATATAATTCACCGCGCGAAAGACACACTTCGTCTATACCTACGTATGCTCCGATGTTTTTCTCAAACAGAATCCATTCTTCTGCGTGTGGGAGTTGGGGCCATTTCAAATATCCGCTCAGATGATTGCGATACTGCCTTTCAAGAAGATCACCGTCAATACCGAACAGAGTTCCCAAAAGCTTACAGCTGACAGGAAGCGTATCAATATAACTCTTTTAAAAAAGACGCAAATTCTTGCGTCATACGGCTGCCTTGGGCAACCAGTTTCCAGTTACGGCTTACATAGCAGTCCTCATCCTTTAAAACCCATCGGCGGCGACGGATGTTTAGATATACCTTCTTTCCGCGGATTGGAAAGTCTTGTACGGTTATCGGATCATAAAAGCCCTTGCTCTCAACTTTGCTCTCAGAGTACTCTTTCGGAACTTCATTCTTCTCTTCAAGATAGATTGTTATTTCAGTACTGCTTTCCTTTACATCTGATATGTTGAAATAATCAAGAGTTCCTTCCGGGAGAAGGAGACGATAACCGTTTGTTTCCATTATATTTTATTTTTATTCTTGTAGGCAAAGATAATATTTATTGAATTAACCCCTCAAGTTTTTACGTTGATCCAATAAAAGTGTGACACGAAAATTCGCATCACACTTTTTCCTTCGCTTTTATTTCGCTAAACTATATACGATATCCATAATCTGTTTTCCTAATTCATCAGCAGCTTCCATTGTCGCAGCCTCTGAATAGACACGAATAATCGGTTCTGTATTACTCTTACGTAAATGAACCCATTTATCCGGGAAATCAATCTTTACACCGTCTATATCATTTATCTCCTCTGCTTTATAGAGATCTTTCACTTTTGCCAATATTGCATCAACATCAGTTTGCGGTGTAAGATCAATACGGTTCTTAGCAATATAATAATTGGGATAAGAAGCACGCAACTCAGAAACCTTTTCGCCTTCACTCATTCCTTTGATATCGGTGATAGCCTTCTCCAGATCCTTCAGCATAGCTACGAACAGCTGTTGCTGGCTGTCGAATGGATAGTACGATTCATATTCTCCCGACAAGATCGAGCTGTAAGCCAGCGGACCGTAAGCATCGGTAGTCATGAGTGTACCATATGCCTGTACGACTCTCATTACGCCGGAAAGTCCCAGTGTACCCTTTTGGTCACAATCGGCGATGATCCGTCGTGTATTGTTGAATATATGCAGGTAATAGTTTTCGTACATACCTCCACTGTGTCCGCGGTTTTCCCCCATATCTCCATTGGTAAAGTTACCGTTCGGAGTCATGAAATAACCGCTGTACAAGTCGATTGTCAGGTTTGTCCAGAACTGGAACATGTTCTGCTGAGGCGGATAGCAATATTGCATCGGTTCGGTACACTGTGCAGAGAATGGCAGATCATTCGGGTCTACCTGCACACTGTTTGTGTTCAGATCTTCAAAACTGTCGGTACAAGAAGTCATCAAGTTGCTTCCTAACCACGGGAGAGCCAGCAGAATGGCATATTGATAAAATTTATTTCGTTTCATAATCAGGCTTTTTTAGAAGTTAAGTTTCAGATTCAGACCAAAGCTGCGAGAAGTAGGCAGTGCGAACATGTCTACACCCTGCACACCATTTCCAGTACCTGCAGATACATCCGGATCCATCGGAGCATCTTTGTAGAAGAAGAACAGGTTACGTCCGATGATAGCAGCTGTCAGGTTCTTTCCTACGCCGAACAGGTTACGGAACGTATATCCCAGGCTCAATTCACGCAGACGTACGTTTGTAGCATCGTAAACATAGAATTCATTGGCATACGGACTGTTGAAGTTACTAGCTCCCGTTGTAGTATACCATGCTTTCGGATCAAATTCCACGCCGTCTACCACTACCTTACCTGCGTTACGTGCATCTCCGGTACGTTTTGAAACGCCCCAGCCATCCAGTGTTGCTTCTGTCATTGACAACACTTTGCCTCCGAACTTACCGTCAATCAGGAACGATAGAGTAAAGTCCTTATAATGGAATGTATTCGACCATCCGGCGTTGAACTTCGCATTCATGTTGCCGGCATAAATCATATCCTCGGTTGTGTCACCGCTTACTATCGGGTTACCGGTAGTTTCATCCTTCATCGGTCTGCCGTTTTCGTCGCGCATGATATGGCGTACATACAAGTCACCGTACGATCCGTCCTTCTTCAGGATAATCTTGGCACCGCCGAAGTCTGTCAGTGTCAGTCCGTTTGGCAGGTCATCTACAAGTTCTACGATTTTGTTGTCGTTGTACGACAGGTTCAGGTCTGTACTCCAGCTGAAATTATCATTAAACTGCTGATACCATCCTGCGCTGAATTCGAATCCCTGGTTCTGTACGTTACCGGCGTTTACATAACGGTTGCGCAATCCCGATTCATACGGAGCAGCTACAGAGAAGAACTGATTCTTGGTATTTGTCTTATAGTATGTCAGTCCCATAGTCAGTCGGTTCTGGAAGAATGTACCGTCGAATCCCACTTCGATAGAATGAGTCTTTTCCGGCTTCAATGTACGGAACGGAGCATTTTCCGGTGGAGTGATAGCACCCTGCGATTGCAGTGAGTACAGCAGGTTACTCATAAATACCGGCACGTCATTACCTACGATAGAGTAGCTGGCACGTACCTTGAGCAAATTCACGTTCTTGCCCATATCAACAAATCTGTCGAGCAGGAAGCTACCTCCGATAGACGGATAGAAGAACGAGCAGCTTTCCGTGTAAGCCAGTGCAGACGACCAGTCGTTACGTACAGATACGTCGACGAACAAACCATCCTTGTAGCCGAACTGAGCTGTAGCGAATACAGCGTTCAGACGTTTTTCTGTATTCCAGTTATCATTCTTGCCTACAACAGACATGTTTCCGTAGTAGTTGTTCGGAGTGAAGATGTTCGGGTAATATATGTTACCGTTTCCGGGTGAAGTAAACTGAGTACCTTCAGCCCATAAGTCAACATGTGCAGTCTTGCTCTTGGTGAAGCTTGAACCGGCAGTTGCCGAAACAAGGAAATCATTGAATGTATGGCTGTAGCTCAGCAAGACGTCACCATACAGCTGATCGCTGAAGTAACGGTTATCCTTCATACGTCCCATCGGGTATAAGTTGGCGATACTTGAAGCATACAGATTATGCTGCCAGCGTTCTTCACCTCTTTCGTAACGCATACGTCCCTGGATATTCAAGTCTTGGGTAATATCCCACTTGATGCTTCCTCCAAATTCATAACGGTGACGGTCGGTTATCGGAGTCTGTCGGTTCAGTGTCCAGTAAGGGTTACTGTACTGCTGCAGTCCGGTGTTTGTCCAGTTCTGGATATTACATCCTCTCGATTCATCATACACCTCGAAGTTGTTTTTATAGTAGTTCCAGTCTTCACCTCTCGGGAACAGGTATACACCAGTCAGCGGGTTGAACAGGAATCCGGCAGCAGCCTGATTCTTCACATACTGGTTGGTATACTTGGCGCTGAAATCAATGTGAATATTCTTCAGGACATTAAATCCCACTTTCGAATTCAGGTTATGGCTGCGGTAGGTATTGCTTGGAGTCATACCTTCCGAGTACACGTTACCATAAGAGAAGTACGCCTGGATATTTTCATTACCACCGGCCAGCGAGATAGAGTTGTTTGTTGTAAATCCGGTACGATAGAATTCTTTCGCATAGTTAGGTGCTTCCGAAGCCAGTTTTTCGCCCCAGCTGTATGTACCGTTGTCGCTGACTCCATATGTATTCTGGAATTCCGGAAGAACCATTGGAGTTTCCATAGTAGTATTGCTGGACACGTTGATTGAAACTTTGCCCGACTGAGCCGACTTGGTTGTGATCATGATAGCACCATTGGCAGCCACGGCACCATACAATGCGGCAGCCGATGCACCTTTCAGCAATGTGATAGAAGCGATATCATCCGGGTTGATAGTCGACATCACGTCGCCACCGTCACGTTCGCCACCATAGTTGCTGCTTACCTGAGCACCCGAAACACTGTTCATTACCGGCACACCGTCCACTACGATCAGCGGCTGGTTGCTACCACTGATAGACTTGTTACCGCGGAACAGGATTTTAGAAGAACCTCCGGCTCCGGTAGAGTTTGGTGTAATCATCAGACCGGCACTTTTACCCTGCAGTGAGTTGATCATGTTCACACTCTTGATGTCGTTCACATCACTACCTCCCACAGTCTGTGCAGAATACGTCAACGTTTCCGACTGGCGCTGGATACCCATAGCCGTTACCACGACTTCACCCAGGCTTTCGGTATCCGAAACCATAGAAACATCGATAACCTTTCTTCCCTTCACTGCTTCTTCCACCGTTTGCATGCTGATATACGAAAATACCAGCACATCGTCCGGTCCCACAGTAATAGAATAATGACCGTTCAGGTCGGTTACAGTACCATTGGTAGTTCCCTTTACCAATACGTTTACTCCGATTAGAGGATCGCTCATTTCTTTACTGGTAACACTTCCGCTTACAGTAATTGTCTGAGCATAAATCCCAGTCAGAAACATTCCTACCAGGAACATTGTGACTACTAGAAATGATCGTTTTTGCATAGTTAAACTATTAAGGTTAATACTCTATTTTCGATTTTAAGGTTAAAATATATTGTATATATTCTCGTTATCAATTAGTGTATTTCCTTGCTGTCATCCCGCCCCATTGTGTGGATCTGCAGCAGCTTGTCCCAGCGGTTTTCGTTTTTATCCTCTCTCATCGCCCGTCTCCCGATACTGTTCGAATAATTCCAGATACTCCTGTTCCA
>OGHT01000152.1_pt1 | contig 16206 bp, 17 predicted proteins | sample 1571631 | NCBI WGS metagenome assembly OGHT01 (sample SAMEA2581939, study PRJEB24529) | metagenome | biome: Human gut stool | place: China | collected 2011
AAGACGTAGCATGTCATAATGTTTTCATCATTTATACAATGTATTTCCCAAACTTATAGGTGAGAATTTTCAGAAAATTTACAATATAAAAACTTTGAAAAATTGCAAAGTTGCTATTGACAGAGACCTGCCGGTATAGTATAATAAGAACATAGAAAGAGAGGTGATAATTATGGATAAAGAAATACGCGATATTTTATCAGCAAGAATAAATACTGTAGCTGCAATGCTTGCCGATGATGCTAACCGGTTAGCTTTTAGCGGTGAGCGATATTATAAGCAAAATTTGCACTTAATGCAAAAAGATTATGACATGCTACGTCTTTTGAGTGAAATAACTTTTGAGATTGATAACGTGTTAACCGCTAAAACAGAATAAAAGAGGGCATTAGCCCTCTTTTTATTTTAATGGTATTAAAGTTATTGTGCCGTCATCTGCATAACCTATTTTTATATCAATGTTGGTATTTTTATTAGTACCAACCTTTGTTGGTATTGTAACATACTCAGCTGGCAGCATTGGTACAGCTTGACTTTTAAAAATCGGGGCAAATGCTGATACATATTGGTCAGTTTTATCGTATAAAGGTAGCCACAAGAACATTATAGGTGTGCTAAAATTTACCTTTTCTGGCAATGTTAGGCGTGAGCTGCCATTCCATTCTATAACGGCATTATAGTTAGCTTGATTTTTTGACACCACGACAATATTTTTAAAAGCACTTACTTGGTCATCAACATATTTTTTATTAGCTGCTTGGTTGTCTAAGGTTGGCGTTTTTAAACCTCTGATTAATAAATTGTTATTAGTTGCTTCAATTTCGCAGTTTTGCGATTCTTCTCTTGTAAGGGCAATTCCACCACCTTGCATAAGGACACTTGAGTTTTGAGTGTTATTTTTTAATTGTAAACCGTTTATATTCATACAGAATTCAACGTCATTTGAGCCGTAATTCGTTCCTTTAACACTAAAATATTTAGCTTCTGTACCACTCCAATTGCTACAATCAACGTCAATAAACGGTGCTCTGCTGGCTTTATTTACTTTTTTCATATCCCAATTAATTGTCGCTGAATTTGTTTCAGATGTAGCCATTGACCCACCGGCTAAAGGCAAATATTTGCCTGTTATTTTATCATCTACATACTTTTTAGTCGCTGCGTTGCTGTCGGCTGTCGGCTCGGGCACTGTACAAGAAGTTAGCACATCTAAGCTATCAACAGTTTCATCGCCGGAGATAATTAAATTCTCTAAATGGTGTGTGCCTGTTCCTGTACCGTCAACGCGTTTAATATATGGCAAATCAATACTGCCGTCTTTAATGCCTAATATTTCTAATTTGATGTTATTAACATCTGTTTTCACATTGTTTAAAGCTGTTTCGATTGTAGATATTAAATTAGATAAACTACTAACCGTGGTATCTAATGCTGTCATCTGCTCTTGCAATTTGTTTGTTAACGACGTGAGAGTAACAATATTACCCTCTAAGGTTTCAACACGTGCTGTTAATGCTGTGATAGTTGCATTAATTCGCGTTTCAAGGGCTTGGTCGGCTGCTTTACGATTGTCAATTTCTTCATCAAGGTTAGACTGGACAGCATTTACAGCGCTAATGCGTGCCGTTTCTTCTTTAGTGATGTTTTCTTGCAAAACGTTATCGGCTGCTTTTCTCTCTGTCGTTTCCTGCTCAATTTTGCTTTGTAAATCGTTGTCTGCATTAATTCTTGCTGTAGCTTCTGCACTTAGGCTATCGCGTAACGCGTCCTCGGCAGTCGTTGCTCTGCTTACTTCTTTATCAATATTAGTTTGTAGCGCCTGCTCGGCAGCTTCTGCCCTTGCTTGCTCTTTGTTAATATTTGATTGCAATACGCGTTCTGCTTCTGTTGCGCGATTTTCTTCTTTTTCGATATTGCTTTGCAGCAAGGTTTCGGCTGCTTCTGCGCGTTCTTGCTCGGCATTAATACGCTCGCTTAGTTTGCTGTCCTCGGCTTTGCGTTCTGCGGTTTCCTTATCTAAATTTTGCTGTAGCAAAGTTTCGGCTGCTTCTGCTCTTGCCTGTTCTTTGTCAATATTTTCCTGCAAAACGCGTTCGGCTTCTTTAGCCCGGGTAATTTCAGCGTTAAGATTAGTCTCAATCTCATTTTCTCTGCCCTCTGCTCTTGCCTGTTCAGCTTTAATTGCTTTGTCCAGCAAATCTTCGGCAGCTTCTGCTCTTTTCTGTTCTTTATCAATGTTTTCTTGTAGAACGCGTTCTGCTTCCTCGGCTCGTGCCTGTTCTTTATCAATGTTATCTTGCAGAACGCTATCGGCGTTTTTTCTTTCTTCAATTTCTGTATTGAGGTCATCGCGTAAATCAAGAATATTTTCTTTGTTTAAATAGCCCTGCCACATGCAAGCGCCGTAATTTTGTACCAATTCAGCTAATTCGCGTTCATAGTCGTTTCTATAATAGCATTTTCTGCTAATATACCAAAAGGCATAGGCATTAGGCATTTGTTTATTTTCCGGTGTAAATAATAAACTACCTTTATCCATAGCTCCTGCATTTAAACCCTCACCGATTTCAACGACTAAATTACAACCATAGTCTTTTAAAATTTGTGCACAACGTAAAGATGTCATGCCTTGCTTGCTTTCGTCGTTTTCTTTACCGGTTACGAATATCATAACTTCTTGCGTTGTAAAATTCTGCCCTAACAAAACTCGGCTGGACTGGATATTATAATCAGGGATATTTTCATACCACGCTGTGTCTGTAATTTCACCGTTTTGTACTAATACACCGGAACAGCCCATGGAATTTTCAATGCCGTCACTAATCATTCTATCAACGCTTACACTGTTAGAATATACTTTCATTTGCCCGGAACGCGTAAAACCGACAGAATACAAACCGGCTTCGGGGTCACTTGGCAGCGGGGCACCGTGCCATATGACATTGCCATACCAACCTTTATCCGTTTTAGGCTGGGCAATAATAATTTTATCGGCAAGCTCAATTTTACTTGCGCTGGCTATGCTTTGCTCAATTTTGCTGTTTGTAGTGTTATTGTACGCAAAGTGTAACTCTAATCTAATAGGCTCGCCCCTACGGTCAACAACCTTTTTATGGATAATTTTATAAGCAGCGCTTTCCTCGGCACTGTAGCCCTCTTCAACCCATACTTCGCAATTGCCATAGTAACTGCCGTTTTCTTCTGCCTGCTTTTCTAAATTGCGTAAAGTTTTGTAGTTTTCAGCCATAACATGGTTATAGGTGTCGATACAAACATTTACGCGACGTGATAAGTCGTTTACAACCTCATATAAACTCATACCCTGTACAACACTCGGTGCAGGTGGCTGCGGACAAAAAGGTGGTTGCGGTGGCGGGCAAAAGTTCGGTGTATCACGGCAATTGCATTGATTAAACTCATCATGCCCACAAGGATTAAATTCATTAAAAAATTTGTCATGCATAAATTATCACTCCTTTTTTATTCATACAAACCCATAAATAAGGGCTCTAACTCATCAATAATAAGCATATCAATATTTAAAAACGTGCTTCTGAATTCTTGCAAAAGCTGTGAGGGACTAAAGTTGCGCCCCTTAACTATCGTATTACTTTGGTTACGCTCCTTGGATTTGTCCGTGCTTACATTAAAATTATCTGTTTTGCCTTGGCGCTCATTTTTACGCACACTGTCATCCTTTGTATTGCCGGTTGTTTTGGATGTTTCGGTTTCGGTGTAGTCTAAATCCTCTTTGTTATTACCGCTTTCGCTCCATTCCTTTACAATGTTCCCTGTAGTGTCCGTATTTTGTGTACCGGTATTAGTGGTTTCGCCTGTGGTTGTAACATCTATATCAATATCAACCGTGCCGGTATTTGTTTTAGTGTGCTTAGCTTCACTTGTGCCGTTAACTTTAACTGTGCCGGTGTTTTTAACTTCACCGGTTGTAGCTTGGTCTACAGTTTGTTTACCCGTGCTGCGTTCTGTTGATACAGTTTGTGTTGTAGCATAGCCTGTAGTTTCTACAGTTCCGTCCGGTAAAACTTTTGTTGTTATACCGGCTTGCGGAATATCACTAAATGTTTCAGTTTTATTTGCCGTGTTAGTTGTATCTGTAGTGGATTTTAATGTTCCCTTAGAGCTTTCTGTTAAATCATTAGTAGTTGTTGTATCTGTTTTTGCTGTTTCGTCTAACTGTTCAGTTAAATCATTTGTTGTCAAATTGTCGGTGTGAGAAGTTTCAGTGCTGTTTTCTTTTAAATTATCTGTTCTTAGCGTATTACCTGTGCTATCTTCCTCGCTCTTGCCCTGTTTAGAATAACTGCCTAAAACGCCTTGAGTGTGGTCTCCGCTTTGTTTGTAGTCTTGTACGGTGTCTTGATTAGCCGTATAAGTATCGGTAACACTTTCACCGGAAAAGCCACTGTTTTGCGAATTACTGATATTTTCGTTTTCACGCATAAACTTAACAATCGTTTCTTGATAGCTATTACTTAGCGGGTCAAATTGCAATAACTCGGATTTATACATTTGATTGTAATACGGCATTATCTCCTGCATTTTTCGCCCTAAATAAAAATTAAACCTATCCGGCGTTTCTGCACCAATTTCACGCAAATAAAAATGATTGATAATTTTATTGTTTAAAACTTGTCTGTAACTTTCGTCATAAATCGGATAGTCATTTAAATTAAGCGGATAGCCCTCTTCAAATAGTGTGCCTAATTCTACCGTAAAATTACTCATTGTCATCGCCTCCCGTGTCCGGGGTATAATCTGTCGTTGTCGGCATTTCTAAATTTAAACCGCTAAATTCTTGACGGAAGTTTACCTCAATATTTGTGCCAAACATGCGGTTAATTTGCTTAGCTGCCTGTCTGCGCGAATTAAGCATTACATAGCGTTGGCTTTCGACATCGCCTAAATTTGAAATAACTTCATCACTAACCATACGTTCGCGTTTATCCGTATTTACATTTTCTACACCAAAGAAAGTTAGCGCTTCATTCCAGATTTGATGTTTTAAGATGTTCAATTTATCTGCAACAAACGGTGCTTGCGTGGGCATTACTTTGATGTTGTTTAGGTCTAAATTTTTTGCACCTAATATCATCGGCTCATTACCGTCATATTTTTCATATAAGTTTTTATACGTCAAGCGTTCAGTTTCATCACAAACAATAACCAAAGGCGTTTTTTGTCCTTTAACATTTACATCAATAGCCCTTTCGATTTCATATAATCTGCGGGCAAATAACGCAATAGTTGACATTGTAGGCATATGCAAAAAATTGTTATAGATTAAAACACTGTCTTTATTTGACAACGTTTTTTGATAACCGTTTACAGCATAAGCTCGGCGCATTGTCGGAATACGATAAACATCTAACTGACCGCCAATCATGCAGGTTAGAGCTAAGTCTCCGATTATTTCATCCCTAAAATATACAGCATAGCCATACTCACACAACGCTAATTCCAGAAATCTTTCGTCAACCGTGTCCGGTAATCCCTCCCAAGCAAAAGAATTAATTGCAATTTCTTCTAAACGGTAATAATAATCTAAATATGTCATATTATTAAGCGGTTTAGTTTCAAATTTTTTTGGATTAATATTGACTAACGGATTATATTTTTGCCACTGGTCATTTCTCATATTCTCACCTCCTAAATCGGGGCATTGGATAAGCTATAGTTTCCGACATCGTTTACATGCCATAAGCGTACGCCGTTAGAAAATGCCTGTTTTATTATTGCCATACCTTCAACCGGTACGCTTCCGACGATACATGGATTTGCTAACTGCAAATAGTTCCAGCTCTCGCGCGTTTTTAAGTTTGGCATTTTCAGTTCTTCTTTCGCATAGCCATACATATCAAAATAAGTGTCAATGCGTTCTGCTGTGGTTTCTTCCGGCATAAATTTATAAAATTCAAATCCGGTGCGTTTCAGTGCAAAGTTTAGCTGATTGCTGCCGGTGCTTCCGCGTTGTGTAGCTGTAGCTCTTATCGTATCACCGTTGGCTTCAATAAAATCTCCAATTCCTGCCATTGCTTCTTTGCCTTTAGCTAATGCTGTAGCTTTACTCCCGGCTTGGATTGCTGCGCTTGCACCTTTAACCGCTCTTGCTGCAGGTACTAAAGTTGTAGCAGCACTTACGCCTATTTTTATACCGTCTATAGCCATGCCTATACCGGCATTAGCATATGCAGAGCTATTCCATGCACATTTTACGGTTGCATTATAAGCTAACGAATATTTTTTGTTTTCATTTATGCCCATATATGCAGGTGTATAAAGCAAGCTATAATCACTGGACAAAAGCGTTTGTACAGTGCCAGTTAAACTATCTCCTAAGCAAAACTCGGGTCGATAAACCATAACTTCACCTGTAGAATTGCTTACGGCTTCTATATAACTAAAGGGATAGCTTGCCAATTTTTTATTTCGTATAGTGTGACTGCCAATAGCTGTCGGCTTGGTTGTAATATGTGTCTGTGCTGTCTTTTTGGGGACATTCAGTCCCTCTTGTGGCGGTAATGGTGTCATAAACACATCGCAAATAGCATTTGCTTGGTCTAAGGCAGCTAAACTTGCAATAAAACTATTTGCAGAGCTTGCCCCGGCTGTAGTCGCCGGAAAAGACATATATACAGCGCCGGAATAAATACCGCTATACATGCCCCCACTTCCTAATAACCCTGTGATGACACTGTTAGGTACTACGGCAATTACAATACTTGCTGTCCCGTCCTTGTCTAAATTAAAACTATCTTGCTCATAAATCTTATATTCGTTAACTGCAATCGGTTCGGGCACTAAGTTAGCAAAATATTCATCTTCGGCTGCGCTGGCATGTTCACGTAAAACAAAACTTGGCTTGATTTTCATATCAAACATAAACGTCTGAAAATAATCTATTTGATAGATAATTTCAGTATTGTTTGGATTAATATAATTAACACGTTCAATAAACGCATAAAACCATTTGCTACCATAATTTGAATTTTGAAACATGATGTAGTTACAATTATATAAGTCATCAGCCACACGGGGCACTCGGCACGATAACGCAATTCTCGGACTTGCTACGGAGTTATTAACACGCTGATAAGACATATTTGAAAAGGTGTACTTTGCTTTCCCGGAAAAAAATGCGCTTTGCTCACCGGCACTTTCAAACCAACGCACATCTGTGTAAGTATTATCACACGGCACATTTTGTAAAACCTTAACAATCGTATTAGGCACATATTCTGCCATATCCTCACCCCTTTAATATAAAGAGGGCTAAAGCCCTCTTTATTAAGCTTTTGCATTAATTGTTGCTGTACCATAAACGGATGTATCTGCTACGGCTGCTGCTGTAACGGTTAGCGTTACGTCGTTGGCAATATCACCCAAAGTTACTAAACCGCTTGCGCTGATTTCAGCTAACGGACTGCCGGTAATACTCCATACAACACCCAATGGTGCTGCCGTATTTAAAATAACCTCGGCGGTCATCTGTTTAGTTGTGTTTTTAGTCATAGTTGATGTTTTCGGCGATACATTAACCTCTCTAACCGGCGATAAGCTATCACTAATCGTAACAATGGCAGTATCTGTTTTAGTCGGGTCATATTTGCTACGTGCCGTTACGGTTAATGTATTGTTAAGCTCGTCCGGCGGTACAAGTAATTTACCTGTCCAGTCGATTTGTGCTTTAGTAGGCTGTACACCGCTAACGCTCCAATTAACCTCTTTCGGAATATAGCCTGCACCGGTAACTGCTGCGGTAAACTGCTGCACACCACCTAAGGGCACGTTTACATTTTTCGGGGTAATAGTTACGTTTGCAACACTTTCTGCGGTGGTTGTAAACAAAATAGCATTGTTAAAAGGACTTGTGGAAAAAGTTTTCCATACATGGTAGAAATAATTCCAATATAAACCCTCGCCATTATAATTTTCGGTAAAGGTAATTAAATTATCAAATACCATAAACCACTCTTCATCGACTAAGCAAGCAACGCAACCGGTCAACGTGCCAAAGTTATCAATTAGGACACGCTGCCCCATAAATTCAGCTTTAGACATATTAAAGGCACTTGCCAAAACTTCAACATCAATTAAAGCATCAAATGCTGCATCAATAATTAAAATCTGATTAGGCTTTTTAGTGTAGGTCATAACGCCCATAGGGTTATATGTGTTAGACATAAATTCAAGCTGATTAGATACTGCTTTAATTTTAGATACAATAGTTTTAGCATTTTCGGCTGTCGGCTCGGGCACTTGTACAGGGTACATTTTACCGGCATTTGCTGCATCTACAATTAACTGTTTCATAATAATAAATTCGTCAAATTCACTACCGGAGTATAAACTATCAACAATTCTTGCGATTAAATCGTCAATACCGTCATAGCTTAAAAACGCCTGTCTTAACTGCTCGTTAGAAATAGTTGTTTTGTAGAAGTTTTGATAATTCATCTTATGAAATACAGCGGACACATCAGGAATTTCACGCTTAAAAACAGTTTTTTCAGATAAAATCGGGTCAAATTCATGTGCTCGCGCAATATTTACAAAGACTTCCTCGATTGCTTCGCCGTTTTCCATTAAGCCTTTTTTAAATCGGCGTAAAGGGTTTTCATAAGATTTGTTAGTAATTAAAACTCTTGCAATACGGTTTACTAATTGGTTTAAAAATTCGTTTTGCGTTGGCTGATACTGCATAATAGCGTTGCCAACCTCACGGATATTTTCTTGCGTGGCAATCGGCACTCTGTCCTGATAGGTTGCGCTGCTGCCGTTGCGGATAGCGTTTAAAATATCAACGCCGTTATGTGTTAAATTACTTGGTTTCGGTACTCTTGGCATTAAAATCACTCACCTTTCTTTTCCTCAAATAAATCTTCAAAAGTAATATTCATAGCTTTTTCATCATCGGAAACATCTTCTTTTTGCTGCTCGATAATTTCGTCTTTGCTAAAAAACCTATCGCGGTACGCTTTTTTCAATTCGCTATAATCCTCACTCCAACGCTTTCCGCTTTCTTTGTTAATTACGTCATCATCTGTATAAATCGGTGGGGCTTCATAGTTATCTTGCATTTCTTTTAACACATTCATAACCTCTGCATTATCCCCGCTAATTTCAGATACTTTTGTTAAGTATGCTTTAAATTGGTCATCTGTTAACATTTATTTCACCTCGATTTTTAATTTTTGTCCCACGCGCAAGGTAGAAGTACTTTTTATCCCATTATACCTTGCAATCTGTGGATATTTTAACCCGCTTCCATAAAAACGCTTTGCCAAACGCCACAACGTGTCCCCGGCTTTAACCGTATAAATGAAATATTTGTCGTCGCATTGCTGATTAATTTGTGGATACTCAATATAAGGACATTTTAACCAATGTGTCCAACCCCTACCCTTTAGATTAGTTTCAACAACGCCGTCTCCATATCTGCTTTGAGTGCATTCAATAACTTTTCCATCACCAATATAGACACCCACATGCCCGGACATATAAACGACTAACCCGGGAATTTCGGGCATGGAATTAATCTTTCCTTTTGTGAGGGCTAAATTATAAAGCCCGGTGGTATTCACATCTTTTTTGTTGTCATAGTATGGACTATTAATACCGCCAAACCAATAGCTTTTAATTAGTCCAATACAATCACAGCCATAACCTAAACCAATTAGCGATGACAAATAACGCTTCCTGCTTGGTGTGTAATGTTTCGGATATTGATTAGCCTTAATTTTAATTAGATTGGCTGTAATTGGCTGCATTAGCCCACCCCACATATATGCCGTTTTTGTTTTAGCCATAGTTTGAGCATATTTTACTAACCCTGCGTTTGTTAATTTTCCAGCCATAACTTCACCCCATTTTATCTAATAATCGCTGTAGCGTATTGGTGTTGTTGTCAACACTTTTTGTGACCTGTGCTAGCACTTCTTCACTATGTGCTTGCTGCTCTGCACGTTCTTCTTTTTGCACTTTCGTCAGCCATACTACATAAATTGCCAACGCGATACAAACCGCAATCGGAAAACCGACAGTGCTAATTAACTGCGTAAACGATTGGACATCCATAATCTCACCCCCTTAATTTATTATAGCACATAGTGAAAAATATGTCAACCTTTTATTATAGCACATTTTAATTAAAATGTCAAACAGTGAATTTAAACATATCTAACATAGTGTTTTTAATGTTCATATTTTCAAATAATACTTGCCCGTTTTTATAAAATCGCATTAGCACATCAAAAAGCCCGCGACGATTGCCTTTTAAAAGGGCAAAGTTTGGTTTATGGTCTGCCAAAGTCATAGCATAACGCTCTCTGCAATTAGGGTCAATATCATAGGATATAAACATCAATGCGTTTTCACTATCGTACCACACCCCAAAATCAGTATCGCGGTAATGCATAACAAATAAAATCCTTGCTTTTGATGTTTTCTTTCCAATAAAATCATTATTATCACGTAAAAACGCATTATCTATTGCATATTCTGCATATTGCGTTCCGCTAATGATTTTACCAAACCTTGTATCTTTTGCTTTTTGTGCATATTCTTCAGCCACAACCATTTCAATTAGAATATCGTTGTTAGCAGATATATTTTTTCCATACGGCAGCGTTAATCCAAAATACATAAAATATGGATTAGTGACGGAAAGAGCGTTTGATAAAAAATACACTCTAACATCACGTGTTCTTGCTATAGTGTTATACAACTCCAAAAAATTTGTTACCTCGTCGGGTATATAATGTTGATACCCTTTATCCAGAATAAATTCGTCAAATATAATCAGTGTAACATTCGGGAATGGATTTGATTTTAATTTTTTAGCCGTGGTTAATGCAATACCATATCCTGCCACTTTATCATCAATTTTAAATTCTTTACTTTTTACCTTAAATTCATGTTTGCTATATTTATCTTTTATATCATCGAAAAACTTAGGCAACACGGGCTTTAATTCATCTTCAAAACGTCGGACATATACAAATTGTTCACCCTTTCGCAAATAATTGCGAATAGCAAAATCTTTAGTGCCGTAAGACTTGCCAACGCCACGTGCGCCAATAATAAAATTAAAAAGACAATTATAACTTAGTGATTTTCCTATATCCCAATACATTATTCATCAATCCTATAATCTCGTATTTTATCAACAACAGCTAAAACTTGGATTAATTCAATTAAAGCTCTTTGTAGTGTTTCCACTAAATCGTTAAACCGCTCAATATCAATTAGATATTCTGCACCGGCACTTTTTTGATAAGCGATATAATTAACTATCCAGTCGCTAAAAATTTTTTGAGCCTGATTTGCTTCTGCTAAAAATTCGCATAATTCTTCACTTAAAGCATTTTCACATTCTAAAGCATTCTTAAAATAACCATGCTGTCTTATAGCGTTTCTTTTTTCTGTACTTATAGCTATTTTTAAATAATCTAAAATCTCATCACTATACATTTTATCACTCCTTAATTTTAAATCGTAAAATTTCATAACTAAAGCTTGAGGCTTTTTTCTTACGCCATTTCCTTAAAATAGCTCTTTTTTCTTCTGTTTCTTCTTCAAACTCCGGACAAAAACTAATTGAAATAACTTTATCCACACCCATGGCTCGTTTTCCTGTATTAGGATTGTAACTCCCATACCATATATATTGCTTGCTTACGCCGGTTGCCCCTTTAGGCATTACACCGGCTTTAAACCATGAGCAACCATATGGTGTCCCATTTGACTTCCAACATTTCCAGCATTTTGTTTGACTTATCATTTTAAATTCACCTCAAAAATAATGTGGCTTACATTTGTTTGCAAATTCTGCGCTACCAGAAACACATTTAAGCAGATTTTTCACTGTCAGCACCTTAAAAGTGTACTTGCAATTAAACAAATATAGCCACTACATAAAGTATAACATATATATGTATAATTGTCAAGCTCTTAAAGTGTGCGGACTTTCTTTTAAAACAATGCCACCGCTTACACGTGTTGATTTTAATTTACCGGGATAACTTGCGTTTGGATGAAAATTTTCCCATGTAACAAAACTATAGCACCCTTTAGGCATACCGGCACAAGTTATCTTTAGCTCTTTTCCGTCATCCTCAATATAGCTTTTACTGCGTAAAAATCTTGCTCGCACAAAACTACTTTCGTGCTTCCATGCCCCTAATTTAGTGTCATGTATTTCTAAACAATCTGGCAATTCAGAGCCGACTAAGTGTAAACTATCCGTATCGGCATAAATAAATCTGTTATATAGTTTTTGTGCTGAAGTAATAGTTTTATATCTTGCCCATGCCGTCACAAACGTACCTACCGGAATATACACAGGGTCTCGTTCTTCTTCATCGCCTACAACATAATGCACCATGTCATCATCACCCAACTTTGGGTATTTCTGTGCCGTTTTTGGATTAGTAGCAAACTTGCCGTACAAATTGTTTAGCATTAACTTAGCTATCGTTCTTTTTACCTTATCACCGTCAACAGTAGCAGCAGCCTTAATTGCATTCCATTTATTAATATAGGCTTTAAATAAATTCGCGCTGCTTTTAAACTTCCAGCCGGATAGATATTCTATTTCGTGCACATTATATTGCTGAAAAAACAATTCTAAATCCACATTAGTTAGTGTCAATAAAATTTTTTCACCGTTTGAGCTTTCAACGTATTCTGTCGGCTGAAATCCTAATGTATTTTTTAATTGTATTGTTGGGATATGATTAGGCTTTAAGTCAAAGTTAACCATAATTTGACAAACATATAAATCATAATTAACATCCGGTTGATATTTTCCCTTGAAATAAATCCCTATGCCATATGGCATTTTAGACTCAAACATAACAGACGGATATAGACTATTTACATCTAAAACAATTCCTGCGCCTACATCTACATCTTTATACTTTGGATTTAGATAGGTAAAACCCCCTCGATAACTGCGCCTTATATCTTGGTCATAATCCGGAATAGGAAAATTCCTCTCAAATTTCTTTATACCAACAACATCTTTATACTCATTTAGTGCGCAGCTGCCTATTGTCATTTTAGTCAAATTCATTATAAACATTTCATTTAGCGCTAATGCCATAATCTTAACATCATTTTTTATATATTCCTGCTCTTCTAATGTTAAAATATGACCTATTTCACGATTAGCGTTATAATCTATTTCTAATTTTGAAATAGGCAAATCAAACGACCTTGCAATATCTTCTACACTAAATGGTAGTAATTTAAAACTATCTACAAATGTTATACAGCATGTTTGTTTAGGCTTTCTGTATACATAAGAAAAATAAACTTTAATTTGATAAAAAACGCCCCTATCTGTAATTAGCGTTTCAAATGTTTTATACCCCCTATCTTCTTTATTCTTAATATGCTTAAAGCCATTTTTCAACAAATAATAAATGATAAACTCACCATCAAATTTTAAATTGTGAAAGTAATAAGTGTTAGTGCCTTGTGAGTGTAAAAAATTGAAAAAACTTTCTATGCTATTACCTAAACTAATATTATCCGGCTTGTTTATATCACAAACTGCCCATGCCCACACCCTACAATCCTTTTCGTCTGTTGTCGTTTCAAAATCGGCTGTAAACATCAAATCAGCCCTTTTTCTTCTAACATTCTATCTCTTTCTTCCGGTAATAAACGCCACCATGCAAACTCGTCTGTATCTTCAAAATCTATGCCCTCTTGCTGCATATATTCCGGATGTTTGTCCATAATTTCATCTATTATAGTATCTTCAATTATTTCTCGTTCCTGCTCGGAATAAATATAATCAAAGCTCAAATATGGACTTTCATAATAAAAATCTATTAATTGCTCTGCTGTTAGCTTAGATAATGCGAATAATACAGCGCTTCCACCGCCATAGACACGGCTTACAGCGGTTAGTATATTCTCTCTATATAACTCTTGCTGTGCGTTTCTATAATCGGTCTTTTGTTGCCTATATAGTCGCATTTCTAAATCACGCCAACCGCGCTCAGTCAATTTTTTAGGACTTCTTTCCGGCAGCAAATCCGCTTCACGTTCACTTATAAAACGGTTGCCCTCCATGGCTTTTTCCCCGGTAAACTGTTTTTCTTTACGGCGCTTAGCCTTTTCGCGGTTTATAGTTTGCCGATAAATAGTTATTTCGCGGAACGAATAATTAGTAACAAAACCGCCGGTATCTGCTTCTCGAATTTGCTCTGCGCCTTTTTTGCTATAACGCTGCAAGCGCGCAATTTCTTTTTTAAATTCAGAACGTGGCAAATTTTTTAATTGCTGTTTTAACTCTTTAAAATTTGCTCTTTCGGGCTGATACTTAGCTAATTCCGGATGTCTTTTATCAACTCTGCTAATTTTAGCATTAAAATTTTTTACTGTTCGCCGGAGTAAATCCTCGTCACTTCTGCGCCACTTAATTTTATTGGATTTTCCCATGTTATCACCTCGAACTCATCAATTTCGGGATTGTATATAGCAATTTGACTAAACAAATATTTCTTTTTAACATAGTACCTAATATCACTTAACATTGCCATATCTTCTAAAACTACAGGTATTTCACACTCAATTTTAGATTTGTAATAATCACTTTCAAACCGCACATGATTAGCAAAAGCATTAAAAGCTTTTTTAGAATTAAATAAAAAACGCAACTCAATAGTTTTGTCTTTTATTTTATATTCGCGATAAAACCAAAACATTTTCTCATCACCTCAATAATTTATCTATTTTTCCGCCAAACCCATAAGCAAAACGACAACCAACAAATAGCAAATGATAAGCCAACAACAATCCAATTAATTTTAATAGAAAATAAATATCTATAATCATTTCTTCACTCCCTTTATAACAACATATGCTAACGCTATACACAAACAACCTAAACCAAAAAAGAGAAAACCTTTACCAAACAAAACCATGCGGGACAAAAATAGCCCTGTTAATTGCATTGTATTCACCCTTTCAAAAAAGCCGGGATAAACCCGGCTTATCAGTATAAAACAGTTAATGTTGAAATATGCAACTATTTGCTAACGCTTAACGTCAGCATTTTATTCGTGCCCTTAGTGACCTGTACCACTTTTAAAGGCAGCGGGGTTTCCCATGTGGGATTGCCAAAGACTTGCATTAGTTTCTTAACGGCACTAAAAATGCCTAAAGAAACACAAGCATAACCCTCCCCGTTTTCATCAATTAAAACAATTCTTGGGGCTTGATTAACCTCGCCGGTTTCCTTGTTGGTGCAATCCACAATCTCGCAAAACACATCTTTTACCAAAATGGTTTCGTTTATGTGGTCTGCTAACCTATGTTCGGGGTTATTCATCGCGTTAAACAAAATCATCTGTTCATCTGCGGTTTCTGCGTTTAAGCTGCAATAGCTTAATTTCTGTTCGTTTAATTCGGCAATCATCTGTTCTTCTTTACTCTGATTTGCAATAACAATTTGATTTTCCATTTTCTTATTTCTCCTTTAATTTGTATTTTGTAGATTAGCGCGCTTCCTTTCTACATTTATTATTGTAGCACATCTAAGACATAAATGCAAGACCTAATTTAGCTAAAATATAAAGTTTTTATTTTCTGAAAATTTAGATATTTTAAAGATAAGAAAAAAGCCCTTATTCAGGCTTTTTTAGGTTGTTTTCCAGCTCCATTAAAATATCAATTGCAATTGCAATCTTATTTCTTGTAAATTTGTCGTTTGGCAGCCTGTTATAATCTTTAGCAAGCCATTTTCGAATCTTTACGACTTCTGTTATTGTATCGCTTTTTCTCATGTTTATCACCTCTCTTTATCCAATACAACAGCCTTGTGCATATGTCTCTAAAATAACCTCATTCTTGCCCGCGCCGTGCTTGCATATCATAGCGCTTTGGACATCTTTAGCTTGTGTTGCTACAGTGCAAAATTGCTCTGCTAAGGCTAACTCTTTAAACTCAAATGCCGGATGTTCTTTACCGGCAACATGCAAATATACAATATACATATTATATCACAATTCCACACCAATTAGCCAAACCTTGACCGGCTCAACGTTTTCATCATAAATAATTATTACTTCATCCGGATAGTAATCGTGCCAACGCTCTGCTTGACAAACCGCGTCTGTCCGATCGACGAACTCCCGCGTATAACGCTGCGGACGTATCACGAACTGCGCCACG
>OGHT01000169.1_pt1 | contig 14774 bp, 10 predicted proteins | sample 1571631 | NCBI WGS metagenome assembly OGHT01 (sample SAMEA2581939, study PRJEB24529) | metagenome | biome: Human gut stool | place: China | collected 2011
GTACTTTTTCACTCGTTAAAAAGTTTTGAGAATATTTTATATTTTTGTTCATGTATTGCCCCTTTACTCAAATAATGATAAAAGTCATCTGTGTGCATATGTACAGACTTTTCCAAATCTGATTCTTTTGCAACAACAGATGCCGTTGTAGTTTTTCCTGTCCCCGGCGCACCTGTGATTACAATAATTCTACCTTGATTCATCTATATTTTACCTCCACAACTTCGGATTTATCTCGCTGATTTAGACGTATTGTACCATATTTTTGTGATTTTTTCAACTTAGCCACTTCGATTATACTCACGACTTAATAACTTCTTAAATACTTCCCGAAAAAGAAAAACTGCCATCCGTTAAGACAGCAGTTCCTTTTCGGCTGGTATGCTATTAAGAATACACAATATCGTTCAATACAATCTCATCTGCACAGGCTCGGATATTGTTCATCAATCCTATCCATTTCATCATATCCTTTCCTTTCAGTTCTTCCGTCACACCCTGCTTTCTTGCCATTTCCTTTATCAGATACTCCGCCATATCACACGCCGAAGTATCAATATCGGCAAGGTGTTCATATAACTTTCCGCTTGTAAGCAGATTGATATACAAGATTTTCCTGTGTTCCCTTAAATATCTTTCCCTCATTCTTCCGTATTTTGTGAGAGTGGGCGGTTCTTCGTTTTCTATCGTCAAGCAGGGATAGTAATAATCTCCGATGAGTTCGTACTGGATACCGGTTCTTTCGTCTGTAATAAATCTTTGCATTTTGATTTCTCCTTTTGCTTCTTATGGTAAAATTCCAAAGATTTTTCGTTGTGATTTTGTTTTTGACATTCTTCGGAACAGAATTTCTGCTGACTGTGTGTAGGCCAGTAGGTACTGCCACACACAGCACAGACACGCTGACGATAATAATGATTTCCTTTTTCTGCTTCTCTGTCGGCTTTCTTTTGGTCTTGCCTTGCCTGATAGCAACAATCCTTTGAACAGAATATCTGTCGGTTGCTTGTAGGTACAAACTCCTTTTGACAATGGGGGCATACCTTTGCTTTTACGATTTCTCCACCGTTTTCAGCGAGTTTTTTCGCCTTTCGCTTCTCTCGGTAAACTTTTTCACGCTCACGCTGTTTTGCCAGTCGTTCCATTTCAATCTGTTCTTCCTGTGCCTTGATTTCAGCAAGTTCTTCTTCTGTGTAGGCAATATCGACCTGCCCCACATAGTTGAAATAAATATCAACCTTTTGTGTCCTTGCTTTTCCCACACCCTCTGCTTCATAAACCACAATCTTGTCAATGAGTTCGGCAAACATCAAATCGGAAATTTCTGTCGGCTCTTTGCACTTGCGTATCAAAGAAATGAAATGCTTAATATCAACCGTATTCGCCTTTTCTTCGGTCAGTTCCTTTTGCATTTCCTCAATTTTCGTTTCCAGTTCAGCCTGCTCATCATCATACTGCTTCATTAGTTGCTTGTACTGTCTTTCGGGCAGTAATCCCGAAACAAGATTTTCATACAACCCACGAATAAGTTTTGACAGTTCATCGTATCGCTTCTGAAAACGCTGCAACTCCGATTTATTGTGCTTTGGCTTTTCTGTCTGCTTTTCGTTCCACAATACTTGAAGTTCCTTTGCAAAGGCTTCTTCGTCATTCAGAACAAATCTTGATAATCGTTTTACAGTCGATAATATCAAGGCTTCAACATTATCAGCACTAATCGAATGGGCAGTGCAGGAGTTTACTCTGCTGGCATACCCACCGCAACGGTAAGAATACTGTAACGAACGGTCTTTTTTACTGTAATGCGTTTGCAAGGTCATTCTTCTGCCACAGTCAGCACAGAACAGATAACCGCTTAAACGATTGCTGTGCGTTCCTCTTGCCGCTGTTCTGTTGGCTCGTTTCTTTCGCTTCTGAACGCTGTCCCAAAGTTCCTGCGAGATGATAGGCTCGTGCGTATTATAAAATACATACTGTTCATCTTCATCGGTATTCTTTCTTTTGTGCAGTTTGAAATTGGTGCTGACCGATTTACGCAAAACAGTATGACCGAGATATTCCTGTCTGCTCAAAATCGCTCTTATGGTTGACATTCCCCAAGTATATGGGTCTGAAAACTTCGTTCCATTATACTGTTCGGGGTGATATTCCTTTGCGTGTGCTGCCGGAATTAAAACCTTTTCTTCGGTAAGCAATTCAGCGATTGCTCTCGGACTTTTGCCCTCGTTGGCAAGCAGAAAGATACGCTTTACCACCTCAGAAGCCACAGGGTCAACGACAAGCGTTTGTTTGTCGGTTGCTAATCGGTTATATCCATAGGGAATAGAACCGCTACATCGCTTTCCGTCTTTCATACGGGCATCAAACACAGCCTTGATTTTATTGCTTGTGTCTTTTGCGTACCATTCGTTCATAATATTCAAAAACGGAGCAAAGTCATTATCCGAAGCATTGTTGCTGTCAATACTGTTGTTTATTGCAAGAAAACGGACATCTTTCTGTGGGAACAGAACTTCCGTATAAAAGCCGACTTGCAGATAGTTTCGTCCTAATCGGCTCATATCCTTAACAATAATCGTTGCGACATTTCCTGCTTCTACTTCCTTAATCAGTTCTTGAAAACTCGGACGATTGAAATTCACACCCGAAAAACCATCGTCAGTAAAATGGCGAATATTCGTGAACCCATTTCTGCGAGCATAATCTTCCAAGTATTTCTTTTGGTTGGTGATTGAATTTGACTCACCATTGAGGTCATCATCTCTTGATAAACGCTCATAGAGTGCTGTAATCTTTGAAGTCCTTGACATTCTCTTATCCTCCTTTCTTTATGTAATCTGTTTTGGTATTAAAAGTATTACTCCCTCTACCAATAGGAGAAAATAGGGATACAAAGCGGAACTGTTTTTCAAAGAATCAAAAAAATATTTTTTGAAATTCTGCAACCGACTTTGATAACCTATTTTCAATTTAGGAACGCATTATTTATCGTCCTACTAAAGTATAGCCCTCGGGTGTTAGTTCTACTGCCGTAATAGTTTCTCCGAAAGTGGAAGCCCAGGCATCAAAGTGCTGCAAGTTGTTCTGAACAAGGGTGTTGTACTGCAAGTATCGCTGAATGGTGTAAAGTTCGACCATCGAATTGGAGATCGGCGTTCCTGTCGCAAACACTGTCCCACGCCCTCCGGTCAACTCGTCCAAGTACCTGCATTTCATAAAGAGGTCGCTGGACTTCATCGCTTCGGTTTGGGCGATGCCGCCTACATTCCGCATTTTTGTAAAGAGGAACAAATTCTTATAGTAGTGGCTCTCATCGATAAAGAGTCTGTCTACACCCAACTCCTCAAAGGTCACTGTATCATCCTTTTTGGATTGGTCGTTGAGCTTATCGAGTTTCTGCTTAACAGATTTCTTTGTGCGCTCCAGTTGTTTTACGGAGAAGTTATCTCCACGGTTCTTTTTCAATTCCGCAATGCCCTCCGTTACCTCATCAAGCTGCTGTTCGAGGATCGCCCGCTGCCGTTCAATGGACATCGGTATTTTCTCGAACTGCGAATGCCCGATAATGATGGCATCGTAATCGCCGGTGGCAATTCTGCCGCAGAACTTTTTGCGGTTCTTGGTTTCAAAGTCTTTCTTCGTTGCCACCAAAATGTTGGCTGAGGGATAGAGCTGTAAAAACTCCGATGCCCACTGCTCAGTGAGGTGGTTGGGTACGACAAACAGGGATTTACTGCACAATCCGAGCCGTTTGGACTCCATCGCCGCCGAAACCATCTCGAAGGTTTTCCCCGCGCCCACGGCGTGTGCAAGCAGCGTATTGCCGCCGTAAAGGATGTGTGCCACCGCATTTCTTTGGTGTTCCCGAAGCTCGATTTCCGGGTTCATACCGCTGAAAACGATGTGGCTTCCATCGTACTCACGGGGACGCAGGCTGTTGAATTTTTCGTTGTAAAGGATGCAAAGCTGTTCTCTGCGTTCGGGGTCAGACCATACCCAATCCTGAAAGCCCTGCTTGATAAGCTCCTGCTTTGCCTGTGCGATTGCCGTTTCCTTCTTGTTCAGAATGGCTTTCTTTTTGCCGTCTGCGTCCTCTACATAGTCGAAGATGCGGACATCCTTCAGATTCAGGGTTTCCTCGATGATCTTGTAGGCGTTGATGCGCCCCGTACCATAGGTGCTGTATGCCTTCACATTGCTGCGGTCATAGGACTTGCCCTCAATATTCCACTCGCCGGTGTAGGCAGAGAAATGAACCTTGATGTTCCACTGTGCGTACCTCGGTGTTCCCAAGAACTCAAACATAAACTGTTCGACAATTTCGGTCGGCAGCCAAGTAGCACCAAGCCGAACGGCGATCTCGCTGGCGGTCAGGTCTTTCGGCTGTACCCGTTCCAGTGCTTCCACATTTACGGTGTAATCTTCAGGGTAAAGCTCCGCCGACTTTCGGGCGAGTACCAGCTTTTCCCGGACATTGCCGGAGAGGTATTCGTCTGCCATCAGGTACTTTGCCTGCGTGGAATTGCCGTACCCGTACATCGGGTTCAGAAAGATAACGCCCTTCAAGTCCGCAAAGATTTCTTCCTCGGTCTTGCCGGTCAGCTCGCACATATAATCCATATCCACACGGGCTTTTTCGCCCATAGAAACGGCAAGTGCTTCGCTGGCGGTATCTACGGAAGTGACGGGGGTGTGTGGTTTGATGGTTCGCTTGTAGAATATATCCGCCTTGCGTTCAAGCTGACCTTCATCGCCCAAGACCTCAAGAGCCGAGAGCAGAGAAAAGGAGCTGTCCTGCGAAAATGCGGAGATGTTGGCACGGCTGTTGATAAGTCCGTACTGCTTGGAAAAGGTATCATAAAGAGCGTTTAATCGCTCCTGCTCCGCTTTAATTTCCGAGTCGGGGTAGTCCTCTGTCTGCAATTCAATCAGCTTTCTGACTGAATCACGGATGCGGATCATACCCTTTATGCGGTTCTCTGCGGTAGCCGATACCTCCACCGGAGCCATACGGCTGTTTTCTCGGAAGTAGATTTTATCGTCCAGCACCGTATAGGAGAAGTTACGGACGGTGGGATCTGCGGGAATGGAATTGTCCTCCTCTGCAAGCTCATCCTCCACCTCATATACGGTCAGCTCACCGTGAATATTGGAAACGGCTTCGCCGAGTTGCTCGGCAAGGTCTGCCCCCTCGTAAGGGACGCAGGTGGCTTCGGGACCGAAACGCCCCGACACTATTTTCATCTCTCCGAGTATCATTTCGGGATGCTCAACAAAGTACCTGTTCATCAGGATACCGTTTTCATCTGTGCCGAGCTGTACCCAATCCGGCTCTATATCCACAATGCGGTCACGCTTTTGCAGAATAAGAATGTCCGAAACGACCTCCGTTCCGGCGTTACCCTTAAAGGTGTTGTTCGGCAAACGGATAGCACCAAGCAGGTCGGCTCGCTGAGCAATATACTTGCGGACAGCGGAATTTTCCTTGTCCATTGTGCCTTTGCTCGTGATGAGAGCCATTACGCCGCCCGGACGGAGCTTGTCCAAGGATTTGGCGAAGAAGTAGTCGTGAATGAGGAACTTGTGCTTGTCGTAACGCTTGTCAGGAACCTTGAAATCCCCGAAGGGTACATTCCCCACAACGGCATCAAAGAAGCTGTCGGGGAGGTTGGTTTCCTCAAAGCCCTGTGCGGCGATAGAGGTCTTTTGATATAACTGCTGTGCGATGCCGGCAGAAACCGTATCCAGCTCCACACCGTAGATCTTGCTTTCCTTCATTTCTTCGGGAAGCATACCGATAAAATTCCCGATGCCGCAGGACGGTTCCAAGATGTTGCCCTCACGGAATCCAAGCTGTTTCATCACCTTATACACGGCATTGATAACCGTTGGCGGCGTGTAGAAAGCGGTCAGAGTGCTTTCTCTTGCGGAAGCGTATTCCTCCGGTGTCAGGATGTTTTTCAGCATCCCAAACTCTGTCTGCCAAGAACCGGCTCGCTCATCAAAGGCTTCGGGAATACCGCCCCAGCCAACATACTTGGAAAGAATGATCTGCTCGTCCGGTGTTGCGAAGCGGTTTTCTTCCTGACACCTTTTCAGAACGGTGATCGCCGCATAGTTGCGGTGGAAGCGTTCTTTCTTGTTGACCTCCTCGACCTCGTGAGAAGCAAGGTCAAAGGTATGGCGGTCTGCCATTGGGATTTCGGGATGAATATCAAAGGTCTGCACCCGGCTTTTCTTCGGATGCTCCCAAACAGGGGTAAGGGGTGCTTCCACCTGTGCAAGTTCTTCCTCGGAGAGATAAACAAGGTCGTCAAAGGACAATGCTTGCAGTCCTTTTTCGGTCAGTTCTTCAAGGGACGAATACTGCACACTGCGGACGACCTTGCCATCTGCAAGAGTTTCGATGCGGAAATCCACAAGGTTGACCCTTGCCTGTATTTCGTGCTTGTCATCCTCTGTGGTGGTGTAGGCAACGCCGACATCAGTAAGGTCGATGTAGTCCGCACCACCCTCACGCTGATACTCCTCACGGCAAAAATCATCAATGAGATGCTTCGCCTTGTCCAGAGCATTTTCCGGCAAATACGGGCTGTCGATGATCTCAAAGCCCTTGGGCGGTGGGTCAAGCTGAGCGATAAAACTGTGCGGAATCGTGTTGCCGTCCTTGTCCTTATACAGAACAATACTCATCGGCACACCGTTGTAGTTTTCCTCCTTGATGTCCTTCTCGAACTGATAAGGACTGGTGTACTCGATGCTTTCACCGACCTTGCCGTCCGTGCCGAGATAGTCGATCCTGCCGATAGGTTTGGACTCGATGGGCGCTTCCTTAGTGGTGGAAACCACGGTGCGGGTAATGCGTTTACCGTCCTCCAAAGCGTTGACCTCTACATCGTACCCTCTGTCGGTCAGCATTGTAAGGTAGGTTTCCAAGCGGTGCTGCGGAAATCCCACCATAGGGACACGGGTGTTGTGATCGACGGCACGGGTCGTCTGCGTCAAATCAAGGGCTGTCCCGACGACCTCTGCGTCATCAGCATAGGCTTCAAAGAAATCTCCCATCTGATACAGTACAAGGCTACTCGGATTGTCTGCTTTGGTTTTAAGATACGCCTGATAGAACTCCGGCAAAGCAGCATCCTTTGGCTTTTCTCTTTCTGCCGCCTGTCTGATACGCTCCACAACGCTCTGCGGCAAGTCCTGCACATAGAAGGTGATCTCACCTTCGGGGGAGATATGAGCAATGTTCTGATAGTCCCCATTGACCTCCACAGCACGGTTCCAAACGGTCAGTCCGTTGCCGAGATAGCCCATCCCGATGTCATACTCGACCGCCTTTTCTTCGGGCTGTTTAATAGCGACCTTCAAATGGTCATTCAGCGGGTTCTCCTGCACCTTGCTGTCGAACTCAGTTCTCGTCATTTCCTTGTTGAAAAGCGGAAACTGCGTATCATAGAGCATCACACGCTCATCATCAAAGGACAGGATTTCATACTCGTTTGCGCCGAGATAGACGGTGCTGCCGAGGTGGTACTCATATCGCTCATTTTTCGGCTCTGCCTTTTCGGAAGGTGCGGTAGACAAGATTTCTCTGTTCCTGCGTTCCTCGGCAAGCTCTGCTCGGCGTTCTTCCTGCCTTTGCAACCATTCAGGATACTGTGCCTTTTCCTTGGGGTTCAGGTAACGGTCGAGTTTTATCAGCTCGCCAATACGCTTCTCCACCTGACTCCATTTCAGGTCGATATGAGGTTTATCGCTTCCGATGCCTTTAGAAATACGGATACCCTTACCGTCGTGCTGTTCATCAATACCGGCTCCGACGATTACGGGATAAGCACCGCCCCAGCCGTATTCGTTTTTCAGAAAGTCGGCATTTTCCTTTGCAGACAGGCTCTTTTGGAACTGCTCATAGATTCGCATTTTCCCCTCAGAGATGCCGCTTCCACGGGTGAGAACAGCGTCGATGATCTCCTGAGAGAAAGTAAAAGCAGAGGGCTTTCGTTCCTCTGCTCCTGCTGTCATCAAGCTCAACTGCCCGTCAATGGACGGCAGCGGCTTAATCGTGTCCTGCAACTCCCCAAGTAACCGCATCGCTTCAAAATGCTGGGCAATTACGCCCCAATCATAGAAGCTCTGCGCTGTACGGGAGAGATAGCTGCCCTCCCAAAGCTGCAACACATTCTGATAGGTCTTGTAGCCCACACGCCGTCCACCGCTCAGAATGACCTCGGTGTAGTCGTTGTTGAAAATGCGCTTGATATAAGAAATACGGGCGTTCTCATCAGCGGTAGCTTCAAAGAATGCCCGTATCTCGTCCTTGCTTGCCTTTAGGTGCGGCGTGGTGCCGAGGATTTCACGAATCGTATCATCGCCGCCAAAGAACGGCAGGCTTTTATCCTCATTTCTTCGGTCGTAATAGTCTAAGCGAAGATTACCTCCGCCATCACGATCTCCTGAACCCGGCTCCGGATACTGTTCATCTTCCGAACCCAGTTCATCATATCCGTCGCTTTCAGATTCTCCGTCACGCCCTCCGACGCTGCCATCTGCTCCGTCAGCATCTGTTCCATCTCGTTCGCTCTGCGCTCCGTGTCGTTCAGATGCTCGTTCAGGGCGCAGCTCGTCAGCAGGTTGTAGTAGCGTACCTTGTGATGCTCCTTCAGGAACTTCTTCCGCATCCGGGCGTACCTGCCCATCGACAGCTCCGGCTGCTCCGGCATTGTCAGATCGGGGAGCAGATAATCCCCCTGCCTCGTGTAAGTGATCTCGTTCATCGTCAGGACTCCTTTCGGTTTTTTCTTTGCCTACATTGTAATCGGCTTTGGTTTTCTCTGCAATTATGCGATTTTGACGGTCGAGGGCAAGAATGGTACGGGAAATCTCCGCAAGCCCCATTTCCGCAATATCGCTGGTGGCATAGCCGAGGGCGTTCAGCGTGGCAGGCGTCGTAAAATTCACCACATCCCGAAGATCATCGGGTTCAAAGTATTCTCCGGCTTCAATGCCCAGGCGGGTCATCGTCATATAGGCGACGCTATTTCGCACCGCCGTTTTGAAAATGTGGGTGATTTCTTCTTCGGATACGCCGTCCAGGAAGCTGTCTTTCACGCTGTAGATCAGATCGGAGAGATAGTCGGGGATGTTGTCCTCTACGGCGTTTCTTGCCGCCGACTCGATGGCAACGGCAAGGGTTTCCTTATCGTCCAGTTCACCAAAGGTGCTTTCCAGCGTGTCGATCACTTCTGCCGTGTATTCGTCCCGCATTTGCCAAATGGGAACTCTGCGGGAAAAGCGGCTGGGATGCGTGTCGGAAATATCGAAGTAGTGGACAAGCCGCTGGCGGCGTTGGTCGGCATCCTCAAAAACGGCAATGCCGTGTGCTCCACGGTTGACCCATCGCCCGAACTTTTGGTTCCAGTCGTCGATCTGAAGAACGGCGGTGGCGTCCGGTCGCTGTGCGTGTACCAAAAGCTGCTCGTCAAAGCGCAGACGGTAGTTGTAGCAGGCAGAGCGCAGAAACGCTTCCCAGCTTGCGGGGTTTGCAACGACCGTTTTGCAGGTTCGGTTATACAGCTCCGAGATGAAGTCGTATTTTCGTGCCATCGGCGGACACCTCCTTATCGTTCATAGTCTTTTGGCTTGATGGCTTTGCCGTTCTCGTCATAGCTCTTGGGTTTGGCGGCAATGGAGTCCCACCGGATCATAGAACCGGCGAGCATTGCCTGCTCCTGCGCCTTGCTGACACCCAGCTTTTCATTGAACTTGTCTTTGATTGCTTCGTTCTCCGCACGGTTCCCGTCGTTAAAACTTGTGGCGGTGTAGCCCTTTTGCCAGCGGTCGATTTGAATGACTTCGCCGGTAGACGGGAGTATGGAGTAGCACATCGGAGGCAAGGGCGGCTCCATAGGAGCGTAGGTACAGCCGCCTTGCTCCATACGCTCGGCAAACTCACAAATGTGAAAGAGATTGCGTCCGACCTCGGTGTGATAGTTGTCAATATAGCGGCAGGGATAGCTTTCCGTCTTGCCGTCACGGTCGGTCACAATGATGCGCTCTCCGTCCGGGATACGGAACAACTCTTTATAGTGGCTGTCAATAAAGCGAATATCCCGGTTGGCTTCTTCGATGTGCTTGTCCAGCCATTCCTTTACATAGCAGAGGCAGTAGAAGTTATAGTCGCCCCTCGTTGGATTACAGCGAAGCACGAACGCATATTTCTCGGTATCTGCTCGGAAGCCGAACTCAGTGGTATAAGCACCCTGCATTTCGCTTTCCTTGTTCTCACGCCCATAACGCACCATCTGAGAACGGCTTTGAAGCAGTCCGTACTCCTCGGAGCGCAGGGCGTTGATTACATCATCCAAGTCCCGCTTGAACTCATCGCTTTTCCATTGCGGTCGGGTATCAAACCAAGTGGTATAAAACTGATTGCCGCTTGAGCCGAAGTCCCCACGCAGATAACCGATATTGCCTGTCTGCCCTTGAAGCTGCGAGCTTTGAGCGTAGGTGTATTTGCGTTCGGGAACGGTCAGCGGTCGCAGAGTGAAATCTGTCATTATCTTGCGCCCCTTTCTTGCGGTGTTCGTTGTTTCGGGATGTCAAAGCCGTAAACGGCGGCGATCTCATCCCCAAGTCGCCGGGTCAGCCGGGTAATATCGGCTCGTGTGGCTTTGCCGTGATAGATTTTATCTCTCAGGTTCTCCATCTGTGTTTCGGAAACGCCGTCCTTAAACACTCGGTAGAGATAGTGATTTGTGCCATCGTGGTGAGTAGCATCGGCACGAAGATCGCCGTACTTATCTACATACCATTCGGTATAGTCGGTGTCGGCATACAGACAATCTCGGATGTTGCCGGAGGGGATGTCCTTGTAGCCCATCACTCTGCCGTTCCATCTGCCGATGTCGCCAATGACAATGATCGGCTGGGAAAGCTGAACATTCAGGTTGACTCGCTCATCGGAGAGGTATTCGTAATTGGTTTCCTCCATCCACTCATAGAGTGCCTGCTCATCATTCGGGTCATCGTCCAGCTCGTTGGCTTCAAGGAACTCCTTGTAGTCCTCTCGCCAGTCGTCCACATCAAGGCTCTGGTTGCTCCAAATGATGTGGCGGTCACTCGGTCGTGTCGCTTGGCTCATCTGTTCCACCTCCCAAGTAAGAGAAAACACGGTTCTTTGCGACCTGCTCCTGAAGCTCGGTGATGACCGTCATATCCGGCACGGTCACATCGGGGATTTTCAGAATCGTCGGCAAGGTCAGCGCCTTCAAGTCTTTTTCGGTTTTACAGCCTGCGTCAAAGAGCTTTGCCAGCACCTTCATTTTCTGCTGCAAGCCCTGTTCGGCTGCGGTTTTCTTTGCTGCCATAGATGTTTACCTCCTTATCGTTCTTGTCCCTTGGTTTTGTGCTTACGGCTGATAGCAGCCGCTTTTTCTTTTGCCCAATCTGGCATACGCTCCGGCTTTACTTCACCCAGCACATCCATACGCTCATAGCGGGTATCCTTACCGTCATAGAGGTTTCTGCAAAACACAGCGCTGCCACGGGCATTTGCCGAAGCACCAAAACCGCCGGTCACAAGATAAAGCTGCCGGTCAGCTCTTTGATACTCCGGCTTGAGAACAGCCGGATTGATGGCAATGATTTTGCCGTTGATGTCGTTCTTATAGTGGTCGGGGATACAGTCTACCTGAGTGATAACCGTAACGGGAATATCCAGTTTTTCAACCTCTGCCCGAAACTGCTCGGCATCTTTCTTGATGCGCTCTGCAAAGAACAGTGCCGCATCAATATAGTCGTCACCAACGGCGCACTCGCTAAACTTCTCAAATATGTCGTTTCGCTCTCCGTAGCAGCAGAGGAAGCGTTCTCCGTTGGCACTCTGCTCATTCTCAGCAAGGATGATTTCACGGGAGCCGATGTTCACGGCGCAGAGGACGGTGTAATCCCCGACCATTCTCTTTTCATTCTCCATAGGAATCACCGTCCTTAATTCATAACATAGTTGGAATAAAGGTGCTGCATCCTCTTTCGAGCTTTTCGGCATTCGGGAGAACAAGCCAATTCAGGGTGCTCAGACTGGATTTTTGCTCTCGTCCTACGAACGCTTTCAAAATGAGGCAGTTCGAGTTCCTTGTAGTTCTTCATCACAACCTCAAATGGCATTTTTCCAACCGAGTTTTCATTGCTGTAAAGGCTGTTACACACGAGAAGATACAACATCATATCGTCGCTCCGTGCGTCAACATTGGTTTTGAGAATGGAAATAACCCTATCCTCAATCTTTTTGAGATGGTTCATTGCGTACCTCCTTGTGATATAGAAAAGGGGCGGAGTTTTTGCTCCGCCCCTTGGATGATTGGCTCACTTCTTGTTTTTCTTTCTGACCTGCAAGAAGATAAAGCCGCCGATGATAAAGGCTACCAGTACGATAGCCACGATGGTTTTAGGTTCCATTAGTTACGATCCTCCTTCTTCTTTTTCTTGAAGCCGATAACGCCGCACACCGCAATGCCCGCTGCGGACAGTCCTGCAAGGGCATAGAGCAGCGGCAGATTGGTTGTGTCGCCGGTCTTGGGTGTATCACGCAGAACATTATGCATCTCCACAATGGTAGTGGAGCCGAGCTTGACCGTTGCCTTCTTGCCAGCAGGGATGACATACATCGAAGAAGCCGAGTTGCTTACCTCAGAAATGGTGTAGTCCCCGATGCGAAGCCCGTCAATGAAGATCTCACCCTTATCGTTGGTTTCAAGGATAATGTCATAGCCATTTGCTCCGGTAATTCGGAAAGCGAAGCCCTTGACCTTGCCGTCAGAGGAGGTCTTGATAATTTTCAGGTTGCCTCGCATCGCATCATTGATGAAGCCGATGCCTGCCTTGTTCTCCACCTCGTAGGTCTTGCCGTCTGTGTCGATCATCACTTCATACACGCCGGTATCAAGGACAAACCCCTCCGGTGCTTTGGTTTCCTTGACGAAGTAGCGACCATAGAATAGGTCATTCATTCCGTATTCACCGATTTCCTTTTCGGTCAGTGTGCCGAGCAGTTCATCACTGTCGTCCAGCTTGCCGTTTGCGTTACTGTCCTTATAGACCTCAAAGGTCGCTCCGGTCAGCTTATTGTCAGGATATTCGGAATCCACCTTGGTCAGATGGATGTTTCCACGGACATACTTGTTGACGATTTCAATCTCCACGACCTGACAGTCTGCGTTGATCGTCACGGGATAGATGGTATCATCCAGCACGAAGCCGGCGGGCTGTTCGATCTCACGGACATACCAAGTGCCGTAAGGAATATTCTCAAAAGAAAAACTGCCATCTTCAGCAGAAGTGGCAGTCAGCAGAGCGTTTTCCTTTGTAAACTCGCCGTCATCCGTGCGGAACAGTCCAATCAGCGCACCGCCGAGAGCACTGCCGTTTTCATCGACCTTCTTACCGGAAACAGAACCGTAGATCAGATCATTTTCGATTGCCTTGCCGTCGTTAGCGGCAATCTTTACAACTGCCGTATCCTGACCGGCATACCCAAAGGTTACGGGATACTTGGTATCGGACAGCATATAGTGACTGTCGGTAGCAAGCTCCTGCACATAGTAGCTTCCAAAAGGAAGGTCAGTCTTGATTTTTGCCGTTCCGTCCTCATTCAGAGAGATGATCTCGATCAGACCGTCTGCGGGAATTGAAGTGCCGCTGGCAGATACGATCTCCTCGGCAGCGAACAGTCCAAAGGAGATATTCTTCATTTCACCGTTATTGCCAATGCCGAAGCGCTCATTCTGCTCGATGGACTTTACAAGGCTGATCTCCACCTTCTGACGCTCGTTCTCGAACGAAGTCGCCGTTTCTGTTACGGCAACATTCTGACCGGCATAGACAAGCTCGACGCAGTGGGGTTCCGGGTTGAGCACCATCCCGTGGGGTGCTGTGATCTCACGCACCTCATATTTGCCAAGGTAGAGTTCACGGCTCACCGCTGCGCCGGTTGCATCGGTTGTAACAGTGTCTACGACCTCGCCCTTCTGATTTCGGACAGTGCCGTCCTGCGTGATAATATCCTCTGCGGCGATGATCTCATAGACCGCACCGGGAAGTCCACGCTTTTCATACTGCGGCTGATAGATGGTGGGCAGTTCGTTTCCGCTTTCATCTACGCCGCCGATGACGGAAACGCCAAAGAACACCTCGCCGGTTTTTTCCACGGTGATGGTGCCTTTCTGTGCCATATTGGGCTTATCCACTTTTACTACCGTAACCCCGCTTTCTTCTGTGGAATTATCCTCCGTGACATCGAAGTACACGGGCGTTTCATCGAGGACATAGCCGTAGGGAGCCTGTACCTCGACAATAGAGTATCCCTTTCCAAAGGACAGCTTTTCCGGCGTCACAAGAGAACCTTCTGCATTGGTGTAGAACACATCAATGGTGGTGGGCGTCGGGTAAGTGAAGGTCATTGTTACGGGGTTGCCGTCCGGGTCATAAATCTTAAATCCCGCACCGGCGTAAGGAATGGTCTTTCCGGTTTCTGCGTCCTGCTTCACGATTTTGATGAAGCTGTTAAAGGGTGCGTTGTTGATAAGGTAGCGATAAGTCGCCCCATTCTGAGAAATGAACACATCAAAGTCGGGCATCTGCTCGCTGCCCTCCCAGCCGGATACCTGATGGACGGTGTAGATGCCGTAAGGCATATCCTTGGTCTGTGCAAAGCCGTTTTCGTCACAGGTGAGATAATCACGCTCGGAAGCCTTTGCGCTATCATAGGAGACTGC
>OGHT01000193.1_pt1 | contig 13488 bp, 8 predicted proteins | sample 1571631 | NCBI WGS metagenome assembly OGHT01 (sample SAMEA2581939, study PRJEB24529) | metagenome | biome: Human gut stool | place: China | collected 2011
ATTGGTCAGTGACTGGAGTTCAGACGTGTGCTCTTCTTTTTTCAAGCAGAAGACGGCATACGAGATTGGTCAGTGACTGGAGGTTCAGACGTGTGCTCTTCCGATCTAAGGTGGTGCGGATCAGGGGCACCAGCACGATCATGCCCACCAGGCCGTATACCACCGACGGGATGCCCGCCAGCAGCTGCACAGCGGTGCGGATCACGGCGGCGGCCCTGGGCGGGGCCAGCTTTGCCAGGAAGATGGCCGTCATCAGGCCGATGGGCACGCCGATGACCATGGCCCCGGCGGTGCCGTATATGGAGGTGAGGATGAAGGGGAGAATGCCGTACTGGGCCCCGGTGGTGGTGTTGGTGGGGTCCCACACCTGGCCGAACAGGAATTTGAACAGGCCGATCTCCCGGATGGCGGGCAGGCCCGAGAGGATCAGATACACGCTGATGACCAGCACAAAGCCCACGGCCACAATGCCGCACAGTAGGAAGATCAGATGGATCACGGTTTCCAGGGCCTTGCGGGCCCCTGTATTCTTTGAACGCATAGTCGGTTCCTTTCTGGTCCGGAACGGGAAAGGCCCCTGGCCCGGGATTCGGGTCAGGGGAGGATTCCCGGGGTGGTTACTTGGCCACGGGCACCGCACCGGCGTTCTTGATGAGGTCGGAAGCGGCGGAGGAGGTGGCGAAGTCGAAGAAAGCCTGAGCGGCGGCGGAGAGAGTCACGCCCTGCTTGGTCACCAGCACAAAGGGACGCTGGATTTCATAGCTGCCGTATCAATCTCTGTTATTCTGTCTATCTCATCCCCGAAAAATTCAACCGAATCACTCCGAATACGGCTTCACCAAAAATACTGCTGTTCATTTTGGAGGTGCCCAGTTCGCGATTAATGAAGATGACAGGCACTTCCTTTACCTTGAAGCCACATTTGTAGGCGGTGAATTTCATTTCTATCTGGAAGGCGTATCCTTTGAAGCGGATGCCGTCCAGATTGATAGTCTCCAATACCCGGCGGCGGTAACATACGAATCCGGCTGTAGTATCGTGGATGGGCAGCCCGGTGATGAAGCGCACATACTTGGAGGCAAAATAAGACATCAGTACACGTCCCATGGGCCAGTTCACTACGTTCACACCACTCACATAACGTGAACCGATGGCTACATCGGCACCCTCTTCGGAGCAGGCGCGGTAGAGTCGCGGCAGGTCTTGGGGATTGTGGCTGAAGTCGGCATCCATTTCGAAGATATACTCATAACCTCGTTGCAATGCCCACTTAAAGCCGGCTATATAGGCTGTTCCCAATCCCAGCTTTCCTTTGCGCTCCACCATGAAGAGGCGTTCAGGAAACTCCTGCTGCAAGGTCTTTACAATGGCAGCCGTTCCGTCGGGCGAACCGTCTTCAATGACAAGGATGTGAAAACCATGTTTCAGAGCAAAAACGGCACGGATGATATTTTCTATATTCTCCCGTTCATTGTAGGTGGGGATGATGACAATGCTGTCTGATGTTTGCATACTTATAGGTAATGGGGGTTATAACTGGGAACAAATGTAATACATTTCTTTTTTATCTGGCAGCATTTTCACACAAATCTTGATTTTGCAAAGTTCTGGCACCACGACTCTTTCATTTATGTAGCTCCTTCTAACTCCTGACTATGAGGAATGCAGGTTAAATCAAAGAACCGTATGCTTGACTTTGAACTTTAGCCTCAATCTTTAGCTATTCCCGTTTCAATCATTAACAGAAAACATTCAAACTATTAAAGAAAAACTTTCGAAGTATAAAGGATAAAGTGGGTAGATATAGGGAGAAAAAGTGCTCTTCAGTCTTGGTCTGTCTATCCCAAGCCTTGGGATAGACAGACCAAACCCTGGGATACATGTCCGCAGGCTGGGGATAAACTTTGTGTAACATAACTCCTGAATAGGGATTGTGCAGGCTGTGTTATTCATAATTGGAGGAAAAGAAGTTTCATTGCCTTCCCCGATAAATAGGGCGATACAGAAAAAAGGTGAAGGATGTGCAGGCTGACAGCAGAAAGATTATTTCAGAGAACATAGTTGCCGACAGGTCAAAGCTAAAGATTATTTGTGTATTTTTGCACCGAATTTATTTCGGTAGGATACCTTATGAGAGGCAATACCGGGGGAAAAAGCGCAAAGCAATGAATATAACTGAACTGCAACAATCTTATGCTTCCCATCCCAATGTAGAGGGGGTGTGCAGGCTTCTGAAAGATAACTCTGTCCGTCACCTATATTGCGGAGGTTTATATGCCTCTGCCGCTTCTTTGTTTTCGTCTGTATTGGTTCAGCGGGCTACTTGTCCGCTCGTTTTCATTCTGGGCGATATGGAGGAAGCCGGTTATTTCTATCATGATTTGACGCAGATATTGGGGACAGAGCAGGTATTGTTTTTTCCTTCTTCATTTCGCCGCGCCATCAAGTACGGGCAGAAGGATGCGGCAAACGAAATACTCCGTACAGAAGTGCTGAGTCGCCTGCAAAAAGGAGAAGAGGGGCTTTGCGTGGTGACCTATCCGGATGCGCTGGCCGAAAAGGTTGTCTCTCGTAAGGAACTGGGAGAGAATACACTGAAACTGCATGCAGGCGAGAGGGTGGATATGAACTTCGTGACGGACGTATTGCGCAGCTACGGTTTTGAATATGTGGACTACGTCTACGAGCCGGGGCAGTATGCCGTGCGTGGCAGTATTATCGACGTCTTTTCCTTCTCTTCCGAATATCCCTTCCGTATAGACTTTTTCGGCGATGAGGTGGAAAGCGTCCGTACTTTCGAGGTGGAAACACAGCTCTCGAAGGAGAAGAAAGAAAGCATCGTGATAGTTCCCGACTTGAGCCATAGCCTGGAAAAAAAAGGAAGCGGCGGCATGGTGTCGTTCCTCGATTTCCTTCCGTCGGACAGCTTGCTTGCCATGCGCGATTTCCTCTGGCTACGCGAACGCATCCAGACCGTGCACGACGAATCGCTCACCCTACAGGCCATCGCCGCCCGTGAGTCGGAGGAGAATGGAGCCATCACGCTGGAAGGCAAGCTGATTGATGGTGGCGAGTTCACCCTGCGCGCCCTCGATTTCCGCCGGATGGAGTTCGGCAACAAGCCCACCGGAACGCCGGATGCTACCGTCTCGTTCCATACTACGGTACAGCCTATCTTCCATAAAAACTTCGACATGGTGGCGGAGAGTTTCCGCGAATACCTCTCCCGTCACTACACCATCTACATATGCAGCGACAGCCTGAAACAGACCGACCGCATCCGTGCCATCTTTGAGGACCGTGGAGACAACATATCCTTTACCGCCGTGGAACGGACACTGCACGAAGGCTTTGCCGACGACACTTTACGTATCTGTATCTTTACCGACCATCAGCTGTTCGACCGCTTTCACAAGTATAACTTGAAGAGCGACAAGGCACGCAGCGGCAAGGTGGCCTTGAGCCTGAAGGAGCTGAACCAATTCACCCCCGGCGACTATGTGGTGCATACCGACCACGGTGTGGGGCGTTTTGCCGGACTGGTACGTATCCCCAACGGTGACACCACGCAGGAGGTGATGAAGATTGTCTATCAGAACGAAGATGTGGTGTTTGTCTCCATCCACTCTCTGCACAAGGTTTCCAAGTACAAGGGAAAGGAGGGTGAAGCGCCCCGCCTCAACAAGCTCGGCACCGGAGCTTGGGAGAAGCTGAAAGACCGCACCAAGACGAAGATAAAGGATATTGCCCGCGACTTGATAAAACTCTACTCGCAACGCCGCGAGGAGAAGGGGTTCCAATACAGTCCCGACAGCTTCCTGCAACGGGAGTTGGAAGCCTCCTTCATCTATGAGGATACCCCCGACCAAAGCAAGGCTACTTCCGACGTGAAGGCCGACATGGAGAGTGCCCGTCCGATGGACCGCCTGGTGTGCGGTGACGTGGGCTTCGGCAAGACGGAGGTGGCTGTTCGTGCCGCTTTCAAGGCTGTGGCGGACAATAAGCAGGTGGCTGTACTGGTGCCCACTACCGTACTTGCCTATCAGCATTTCCAGACCTTCAAGGAGCGCTTGAAAGGTTTGCCTTGCCGGGTGGAGTATCTGAGTCGTGCCCGCACCGCTGCTCAGGCAAAGGCTGTAGTGAAAGGGCTTGCCGAAGGGGAAGTGAATATTCTTATCGGTACCCACCGTATCCTGGGAAAAGACGTTAAGTTCAAAGACCTTGGTTTGTTGATTATTGATGAGGAGCAGAAGTTCGGCGTCTCCGTCAAGGAGAAACTCCGCCAATTGAAGGTGAATGTGGATACGCTGACCATGACGGCTACACCCATTCCCCGTACCTTGCAGTTTTCGCTGATGGGTGCGCGCGACTTGAGCGTCATCCAGACACCGCCGCCTAACCGCTATCCCATCCAGACGGAAGTGCACACCTTCAACGAGGAAATCATTGCCGACGCCGTCAATTTCGAGATGAGCCGTAACGGGCAGGTATTCTTCGTGAATAACCGTATTTCCAATCTGGTTGAGTTGAAGGCCATGATAGAGCGGCACATTCCCGACTGCCGTGTCTGTATCGGACACGGACAGATGGAGCCTGCCGAACTGGAGAAGATAATCTTTGATTTCGTCAATTACGATTACGACGTGCTGCTTGCCACTACCATCATCGAAAGTGGCATCGACATACCCAATGCCAATACCATTATCATCAACCAGGCGCAGAACTTCGGCCTCAGTGACTTGCACCAGATGCGCGGACGTGTGGGGCGGAGCAATAAAAAAGCTTTCTGTTACCTGCTGGCACCGCCTTTGTCCTCCCTTACTCCCGAAGCAAAACGACGCCTGCAAGCCATCGAGAACTTCTCCGACCTGGGCAGTGGCATCCACATTGCCATGCAGGACCTTGACATCCGTGGCGCAGGCAATATGCTCGGTGCCGAACAGAGTGGTTTCATTGCCGACCTAGGCTACGAGACGTATCAAAAGATTCTTTCCGAAGCTGTGCACGAACTGAAGACCGACGAGTTTGCCGACCTTTATGCCGAAGAACTGAAAGCAGACGGAGGCGTCATCAGTGGAGAACAGTTTGTCGACGAATGCCAGGTGGAAAGCGACCTTGAACTTCTGTTGCCTGCCGATTACGTGACTGGCAGCAGCGAGCGTATGTTGCTCTATCGCGAGTTGGACGGATTGACACTCGACAAGGATGTGGATGCTTTCCGTTCCCGCCTCGAAGACCGCTTCGGCCCGATTCCTCCCGAAACGGAAGAACTGCTGCGCATCGTTCCCTTGCGACGCCTGGCTGCCCGCCTCGGCGTGGAGAAAGTCTTTCTGAAAGGTGGGCGCATGTCCCTGTTCTTCGTCTCCAATCCGGACAGCCCGTACTATCAGAGCCAGGCTTTCGGTAAGGTCATTGCCTACATGATGAAGTACACCCGGCGTTGTGACCTGCGCGAACAGAACAACAAACGGAGTATGTTGGTGAAGGATGTCAAGACGGTAGAAGAAGCTGTCTGTGTGTTGCAGGAGGTAGTGGCAATGCAGGTAGAGGAGTAAACAGTTGCCACTCCTGCCACTAACGTCCGAACTGCAAGGCGAATCCCAAATTGAAGAAAGTGATGTTGTTTTTGAACCAGCTATGGTCTACTCCGTCATCATAGCCGTCCGTGTTGTAAAGTCGTGCATCGGGGTTGGCAAACCAGTCTGCTGTTAGGAAATCACAGCGAATCATACCCGAGAGTTTACGGCTGATGCGGAACTCATAGCCTGCTGCGAAAGTTATTCCACAATATCCTTTATGGAAAAGGTGTCCGTTCCGTTCACCACGTTTATATGTCCGTTCCTGATAGTTCATATACCCGATGCCGAACGAGAGGAACAGTCCTTGATTCCCGTTGCTCCACAAGGGCCGGTATGTGATGTTGGGGCGTATGCAGTGCAGATGTGCCTTATCCGGCAGGCGTGCCATGCGTAGATAGTCATATTGAAGTCCTGCGGCAAATAGGGGCGTGATGTAGTAGCGGCCTTCTGTCATCAGGTCATATCCCACCCGGTTGCCATTCTTGCTGAAGAAGTCGTTACGGTTTCCCTCTACATGAGGTAAGGATACACCGCCACCGAAGATGATACTGTAATTTTGCGGCAGGCATTCGCTTTGTGCCAGCAGACCTGTCGCTCCGATGGGGAGTAGGGATAGGCAGAGGAGGAGGAATCGTTTCATGCAGTTGCTGTGAGTTTCTTGGAAATATCGTATTTTTATCGTTTCCCGTATAGCTTGTCTATCAAATCCGTCCGTCCTATCCGGCGCAGTTCGTTTATGATGTTCCTGCGCTCTTCGGGTTTGTACCAGAAGAAGAATTGGCGTTGAGCCAGTTTCTCGCGCTGCGTTTTGGCACTGAATACCGGTTCCAGCGTATAAGGATGGAAGCCCGTGTACCATGCTTCGGTGGCAACGGTCATGGGAGTAGGGGTAAAGTCTTGCACTTGCTCCAGATGGAAGTCCAGTCGCTTGGTGATGACGGCAAGTTCCGCCATATCTTCCTCCTTGCATCCGGGATGGCTGCTGATGAAATAAGGAATAAGCTGCTGGCGTAGTCCTTCTTCATGGTTAATCCTGTCGAATATCTTCTTGAACTCACCGAACTGGCTGAACGGAGGCTTGCGCATGATGTTGAGCACGCGGTCTGACGTATGCTCCGGTGCTACCTTCAGGCGACCGCTGACATGGCGGGCAATGAGCTCGCGGGTATATTCCTGCGTACTTTTGTTAGTGTTCGGGTCCTTGCTCTGGTGCAGCAGCAGGTCATAGCGTACACCGCTGCCAATGAAGGACTTCTTGATGCCGGGCAGGGCATCTACGGCATGATAGATGTCGAGCAGCGGACGGTGGTCCGTATTCAAGTTGGGGCATACCTTGGGGTAGATGCACGACGGGCGTTTGCATTTCCTGCAGACGGCCTCATCCCGTCCCTTCATGCGGTACATATTGGCCGACGGGCCTCCCAAATCGCTCAAATAACCCTTGAAGTCTGGCAGCTCCGTGATGGCTTTCACCTCTTTCAGAATGCTCTCCTTGCTGCGGCTTACGATGAATTTGCCCTGGTGTGCGGAGATGGTGCAGAAGGCACATCCTCCGAAACATCCGCGATGCAGGTTGACGGAGAACTTTATCATGTCGTATGCCGGAATACGTTTTCCCTTGTATTTGGGATGGGGCAGGCGCGTGTATGGCAAGTCGAAAGAACGGTCGAGTTCAGCTTCCGTCAAAGGGGGATAGGGAGGATTGACTACTACCGTCAGCTTGCCGCTCTTTTGCAAGATGCGGGATGCTGTATATTTGTTGCTTTCCTCCTCGATATGACGGAAGTTGGCAGCTTCTTTCTTTTTATCTTTCAGACATTCTTCATGGGAAAAGAGGGTGATATCCCCTTCTTGTACCACTACTTCCTTGTCAAGGTAAACCATTTGGGGAATATCGGCGATGAGCTTTTTGAAGCTTGGGGCGTCCATCTGTGTCTGTTGGCGTTTCAGCCTTTCCGCAAGTTCCACCACCGGTTTCTCTCCCATACCGTAGATGAGTGAGTCGGCTCCGCTGTCGAGGAGGATGCTGGGGCGTACACGGTCCTGCCAATAGTCATAGTGCGTCAGGCGGCGCATGCTTGCCTCGATGCCGCCCAGTACGACGGGGACATCGGGGAATAGCTTCTTTAATATCTGGGTATATACAATGGAAGGGTACTCCGGACGCATATCCGGACGTGCATCCGGGGTATAGGCGTCATCACTGCGCAAGCGTTTGTTGGCAGTATATTTGTTGACCATCGAATCCATACAGCCGGGACTGATGCCGAAGAACAGACGGGGACGTCCCAGTTTTTTGAAGTCGCGCAAGTCGTCGCGCCAGTTGGGTTGGGGGATGATGGCTACGCGCAATCCTTCTGCTTCGAGGATGCGGCCTATGACGGCGGCTCCAAAAGAAGGGTGATCCACGTAGGCGTCACCGCTGAAAAGTATTACATCCAATTCGTCCCAACCACGCAGTTCCACTTCTTTCTTGGTAGTAGGAAGCCAGTCTGTAAGGCGATATTCTTTCATTTGCACATTAAAAACTGTAATGTCATCCGTTCTCCGTCGTAAATCTCACGGAAGCCTATCTGCTGCTCGGAAAGATACTCTTTCATGTCATTGAAGGCAGCAGCGTCGTCCATGATGATTTCCAGCTTCTCGCCTTTTCCGGCCTCGCACATGGCTTTGATGGCAGGGATTAAAGGGCTGTAATGCTGTTGTCCGCAGGTGTCGATGGTTTTCATTTATTCTTCTTCTATGGTGTCTTGTTGGGAAAGCCATTGCAGATAGAGCTTGATGAGCTGTTGTAGTCCGAAGGCCTTCATGTTGTTGTGATAGATAACGTCGATACAGAGGTCGAGCAGGTCTTTGCTGTCTTCCTCTTGCGCGGCGATGAGGGAGCGGATGTTCAGTTTCAACTTGTCGAGCACGGTTTCGTCCACAATACCGTTGCTGTCGATGAGATGGCGGAAGAGGCCGTATTTCTCGATGGTGGCAAGATTCTCTTCAGAAACTTCTAAACTACGGGTTCCGCTGGGGTTGGCTTGTATAGTGTACATGATGTTTAATGTTTAGTGGTTAATGTTTAATGATTAATGGAAGCAAAGATAGTTTTTTCACTACAGATTACACAGATTTTCACAGATTATTTATAGGGATTGCTATTTTGTCTGTGTTAATCTGTGTAATCTGTGGTGAGAAAGCGGAGTATGGATGCCATAATTACATTTCTGGATGTTTCTTCCCGGATGCTTTCAAAAGGGAATCCCATGACAAAAGTGCGATAATCACTGCCTTGATAGGCTACGGCGGCGGGTGTGTTGCCGATGGCATAGGTCATGACTGGAAAAGCGGGAGACATGGGCAGGATGCAATCAGGGGAAGTGACCGGATAGCTTTGCTCATTCGGCAGGCGGGGAAGGGTGAAGGTATGCCCCAGTCCCCGGACAGCGATTTTGTCCCCGTCTGTTTTCAGAGAGTTGCCATGCCGGTACTTCAAGATATTCTGAATAAATTCTTTATTGCCCTGCGAGCTGTCCATATCGCTGCCTACGTAGGCACCGCTGACCAGGAGATGACCTCCCGACTGGCAATAGGAAGTCAGTATGCGCTGCATGGGCGAGGAGAATGTTTTGTAGTAGGTATTGCGTGCCGGATTGCTGGAATTGTCTTCTTTCTCAAGTCCGAGGATATAGTCCACTATCGGATAATCCTCTAATGAGAGGATGCCCTTTTCCACAGCCTCGTCGCTGCATGAGACGAAGCTGTAATTTCCGGCTGCCTGGATGGCTTTGCCATGTACGAAGGGGTAATCGAAAGTGTTTCCGATGATTTTCATGCCTTCGTATTCGTCACTGCTCTCTCCCAGACGTCGTCCTGCTTCCTTCCGGCTAAAATTCTGCTGGGCGCCGCAGAGGGAGATGTCATAGAGATAGGGTACGCCGGGATCTTGTGACAAGTCGAAGCCTGCCGCATCGGGGGTGTCTATAACGGCAGACCCGCTGATGCGGTCGAATCCGTTGACGATAAGTATCTGTCCTTTTTCACGCTTTGCCTTGTAGGCGGCAAGAATTTCCGAAGGGAAGCTTTCGCCACCCCGGTTTACGGCGGTTACTTTAAAGGAATAGACGATGCCCGGTTCTATTTTTACGGTGTGGGATGGGGAGCTGACGCGTACGCCATTGTCAAATCCTCCACGACCGATACGTGTATATACAATGTATTCACGTGGTTTGGCAGTCGGCTCCAACGGGTCTTCCTCTCCTTGCCAGGAAAGCTCTAAAGTATTCTTCTTTTGACCGAAGCGGATGGCAAAGTGGCTGACGGGAAGGGGTTGGACAACGTAGTCTCTGCCGTGCTGGCTGCATATGTATTGCAGAATGGCTTTATAGAGCGCACGCCCGACGGTGAACTTGAAGTTAGGGTCATGTCCCAAGCGCATATCTGCGAAGTTCTGGTGCGACAACAGTTCTACGATGGTGGAAGGGACGGCGGGCAGGCGTGTTTCACTGTAGTTGCGGTTCCATAGGCTGCGGCGTGTCCAGTCTACGTTGAAGGTAGAGCGGATATCACGCTGCAACTGCGTTAGCAGAATGTCCGAAAGGTCACGGGAGGCATGGCGGTCTGTACCGGCATGCAGCCGACCGTTGTTGAAGTTGGTGGTATAAATGCCGAGAGTGCCTATAATCTCATCTTCCTTACTGAAACCGGCATCGCTATGCAGGGCCATACTCATTTCAAAGGGGATGCCCAAACCTTCTTCCGTCGGGTTGAATAGTGATTTTCCTGCAAGGTAATTCACTGTACGGGAACGTACGTTGATGTCGTCGTTCATATCATTCTTTCCCTCATAGCCTCCATAGACGGGATAGGGCATGCCTGCCCATTGGGCAAAGTAGCGTGCGCCTTCCAGGTATCTGGGCAAGCCGCTGGTTTGTCCTCCGCGGGCAATGTTGCCCATGCCTCCTCCAAAGCGGACGGCATCGGCACAGACCACGCCTTTCTCTTTGCTTTCGTTGCTCAATACCACCATGCCGTAGTCGTTCCGGCCTTTGTCAAAAGTGAATGTGCCGAGGTACACCCATGTGCCGCTTCCTATTTGCTGGTTCACCTTGAACTCCGTGACGCCTCCATTGTGAAATACAAGATATTTGGCATCGCTTACGCTGCCCGGCAGTGTTTGGTAAGATACGTATACAGCATATTCTCCCGTTTCCGGAATATCGGGTACCCATTCGGCAAAAGCCTTGTCTTTCTTCTTTTCAGTTTTGGCAAAGCGTACCGTGCCGGAGAGGAAAGGGTTTTCATTGTCCTGATAGATTCGTTTCCGTTGGGCAAATCCGGGTCGGGAGGTCTGTTCCCAACGTGCTTTCCGGCTTTTCACGTCCAGATAAAGGGAACCTTGTCCTCCATGTCCGCTCAGGCTACCGTCATTGTCTACGATGACTTCCTGCTTCTGCGTGTCCCTTTCGCGGGGAGTGAATACATTGGCTCCTGCATTCTCTAGCATGGGCAGGAGGTAGGGCAGGATGAAGGATTGGGTGAACTGGTCTTCTGTAGTGCAGAACAGCCTCGGGCGTTGCCATCCCCATTTGTCCTTGTCATTGATATAATATTTCCCGTGGCTTTGCCAAAGGGCGATGTGGCGTCCTTCCAGTCCGCGGGTGATGTCGTAGGGGCGCGAGGTACGGGTTACCCAGGGGGTACCTTTGTATTCCAGGTGGCTGAACAGACGTGCCTTGTCTTTCTTCCCTTTCCGGTAGAGGTTGGGGATAAGCTCTTCGATGCTCTTCCCGTCAGCAAAGACGGTGAGGTCGAAATAGTTCACCGGTCCTGGCAGGATTTGTCCCAGATGGCGGTAAATGGCATCAACGGTTTCAGGCCGTAGAGGCTGGTAGGCAAAGCGCTCGTTTGTATAGACAAGCAATTTCTTCTTCCGGAAGTCAATGCGGAAACTATCCAGCTTGCAGGTACCGATGTTGGCCGTATGGGTGGTGTATTCCCTAAAGAATGTCTGGAGGCGTACTTCCACATTCTGCTCTAGTTCTTGTGCCGGAAGGAGGAATCCACACAAGAGCCATATGCCGGTTAGGATAAGTTTTTTCATACTGATGAAATATTGAAGTTGCCAATATCTGCTTTTACCAGACGGTGGTGCGTGCAAAAGTACATAAAAGAAAGCTTCACTGATGAGCGGGTTACTTTCTTTTTATTATTTTGCAGACATATAAGTAAGTCTTAAGAATTAAAAAGCATTAATCGGCAATCTTTTTCAGTTCTGTCAGTTCCGTAACTTTGTCCGGATAGAGGATGGCGTTGTGCGCAGCCATTTGAGCTGCTTTCTTATGGATTGGGTCTATTCCTTCGGGAGAATATGGGTTTTCTGTTACATTCTGATGGGTCAATGCCTCAAACCATGTGCAGGCAGCTGTATATCTGCCTATGGTTAAGTCAAGGTGGTATCCGTCCCTATTCATATGGTCGCCGATAAAGGAGGTACGTGCATTTTGTATGGCGGTTCCCGAAGGGATAATTTTCTTGATACCCACCAGGTTGGCGGCTTTCTTTACTGCATCCACAATGCTGGTGTACATTTTCATTTGGTTCTGGTCATAGTTTTTGAATCCGGTGTGGTTGGCATTGGTAGCATAAGCCCATGTCTGGTGCATCATTAATACGGTTTCCTTTCCAATTCGTTCCCTGATATAGTTAACCAATTCAGGTAGGGAAGCTTTGTAGCTGTCATAGATACCAGACAAAGGGCTGGCCTGCTGAACACTGATATAGTCCCATTTCTCATCGGCCAGTGCTTTCTCAATAGTCATTGACCGGGTTTCTGTTTTTTCCCCGTCTTTCTCTACTTTGCGATAGGCATAGGCCGGAGCGTTGTTGCGTATGTTTTGCACGTGCCGTTCCAGTGAACATCCTCCGATAAACATATTGCCGATAATCATGGTGATACCTTCAGCTTCTCCCAGTTCGTGCAAATATTGCTCTACTGCATCTTGTGAAAAGCTGTTGCCTATTGCCAATACTTTGATGGTGTCGTTATTGGCATGGCATCCATTTGCAAACAATGTAAATGGCGTGAGTAGGAATAAAATGACAAGGATGTTGATAGCATACTTTTTCATAATGGGGTTTGTTTTTAAGTTTTGTCGTTTCGATAAATAAGTAACAAAATTATTTGATTGTTTTTATATCTGCAAATATTCTTTGGGAATATAAGAAGGCTGAGACATGAAAAAATGAGATGCATTGCCGGAGCAATACATCTCATCCTATTGTTAATATTTTATCCGTTTATAGCGGAATGTATTCCACAAAGGCTTCCATCGCCTCATAGGAAGCAAGTCCGAGGCTGTCATACAAGGCAGCTGTTCCGCGGTTACGGTCCTCGCTGCGTTGCCAGAACAGACGTTCGTCATTGCCCAGGAACGGTGCGCTTTCCATCTGCGATTGATGCTTCAGGATAGAGTTACGCTTGGCACGCAGTTCTTCCGGGCTGATGGGCACAGCCATCTCGATGTTTTCGATTTCCCATTCGGCCCATGCACCGCGGTACATCCAGATACGGCATTCCTTCAACCATTTGGCACCTTCTTCTTTTTCCAAGTCAATGGCGGCAAATACGGCGTCCGTACAAACACGGTGTGTGCCGTGCGGGTCGGCCAGGTCGCCGGCAACGAAAATCTGATGGGGTTTCACTTCACGCAATAGGTTGCGTACAATTTCCACGTCTGCTTCGCTGATAGGATTCTTCTGTATCTTGCCCGTTTCGTAGAATGGCAGGTCAAGGAAATGACAGTGATCCAGAGGGATATTATTGTATGTACATGCAGTGCGTGCCTCGCCACGGCGAATCAGTCCCTTGATGGTCAAGATGTCGCGTGTATCCATGTCACCGTCTTTCTTCTCCTTCAAG
>OGHT01000208.1_pt1 | contig 12685 bp, 9 predicted proteins | sample 1571631 | NCBI WGS metagenome assembly OGHT01 (sample SAMEA2581939, study PRJEB24529) | metagenome | biome: Human gut stool | place: China | collected 2011
AGCTCTTTAACTTGATTATAAATGTTTTCTACAGTTTCCGGACGGAAAGGCTGATAGGCGAAACTCTCCGATGCATAGATTGCAATCGTCTTACGGTCGTAATTAATATCGAAGCTATTCAGTTTAGGAGTGCTGATTTTGGCTGTTGCGGTATATTGGTTGAAGTAATCCGTCAGCCGCTCTTTTACATTTCTTTCAATATCCTGCGCAAAAAGAAAAGTTGCACAGAATGCAAGGCCTAGAAAAAATACTATTATTTTCTTCATACTTGTTGCTTTTTTGCTAAACGCAGATTATCACGGATTATCGCAGATTGTTTTATTCTATTTTTCTTTGCGAAAATCTGCGTTAATCCGCGTTTAATTCTCCCCGCAAAAATAAACAAAAAAGAGTGAGAAGTATCGAAACTTCCCACTCTTCTTTCATTGTTTTATATTCTCTTAATTAAGAGCTTTTCTATTTATAGCGGAATATATTCTACGAATGCTTCCATCGCTTCGTAAGATGCAAGTCCCAAACTGTCGTACAGTGCGGCTGTACCGCGGTTACGGTCTTCGCTGCGTTGCCAGAACAGGCGTTCATCATTACCGAGGAAAGGTGCGCTTTCCATTTGGCTTTGGTGCTTCAGGATGGAGTTACGTTTGGCACGCAATTCTTCCGGACTGATGGGTACTGCCATTTCAATGTTTTCAATTTCCCATTCAGCCCATGCACCGCGATACATCCAGATGCGGCAGTCTTTCAGCCATTTTGCACCTTCTTCTTTTTCCAGGTCGATAGCTGCAAATACGGCATCGGTGCAGACACGGTGTGTGCCGTGGGGGTCGGCAAGGTCACCGGCAACGAATATCTGGTGAGGTTTCACTTCACGCAACAGGTTACGTACGATTTCCACATCAGCTTCAGTCAGCGGACCTTTCTGAATACGACCGGTTTCATAGAACGGCAGATCAAGGAAATGACAATGATCCAGTGGGATGTTATTGTATGTACAGGCGGTGCGTGCTTCACCACGACGGATCAGACCTTTGATAGTCAGGATGTCACGAGTATCCATGTCACCGTCTTTCTTATCCTTCAGGTAGTTACGGATTTCCGTATATTTTTCGTTGATAATCTGGTCTTCGCTGTTGTTGAAGATTTGGTTGAACCCGTTGATGAAGTGCAGGAAGCGGATAACTTCTTCATCGCCTACGGCAATGTTACCGGAAGTTTCGTAAGCCACATGCACGTCATGTTTCTGCTCTACCAGACGACGGATGGTGCCTCCCATGGAGATAACGTCATCATCGGGATGCGGAGAAAATACGACCACACGTTTTGGATAGGGCTTTGCACGCTCAGGACGATAGGTGTCGTCAGCATTCGGCTTGCCGCCCGGCCATCCGGTGATGGTATGTTGCAGGTCATTGAATATCTTGATGTTCACGTTATAGGCTGAGCCGAACAATGCCAGCAGTTCGCTCAGACCGTTTTCGTTGTAGTCCTTGTTGGTCAGTTTCAGAATGGGTTTTCCGGTGAGTTGGCACAACCAGACGATGGCACTGCGGATGAGCTTGTCGTTCCATTCGCAGGAGGTTACCAGCCAGGGGCGTTGGATACGCGTCAAATTGGCGGCGGCAGACAAGTCGATAGCTACATGTGCATTGTTGTGAGTCTGCAGATAAGATGCAGGGATAGTATCTGTTACCGGACCTTCAACGCATTCTTTCACCTTTTGCGCTTTCTCCTCACCCCATGCCAGCAGATATATTTTCTTTGCCGAGAGGATGGTGGCTACTCCCATGGTGATGGAGCTGATGGGGGTATTTTCAATGCTACCGAACATCTTGGAAGCTTCATTGCGGGAGTCGTTGTCCAGCAATATCAGACGAGTGGTAGAGTTCAGGCGTGAACCCGGTTCATTGAAACCTATATTACCTACACGGCCAATGCCCAGCAAAGCGATGTCTAAGCCACCGAAACTTTCAATGCGCTGCTCGTAAAGACGGCAATATTCAAAGATGGCGTCTTTGGCGATGGTGCTGTCGGGGGTGAAAACATTCTGTTTGTCAATGTCCACATGGTCTATCAGCATTTCCTTCAATGCGTTGAAGTTGCTGTTGATGGCATTGGGAGCTAATGGATAATATTCGTAGAGGTTGAATATGACTACGTTGCGGAAACTTAATCCCTCTTCCTGGTGCATACGTACCAAGTCTGCATATACATTGCGCGGAGAGTTACCGCCTGCCAGTGCCAAGACACAGAAACGTCCCGCCTTTTGCTTGTCACGGATTAACTGTGCAATGTCAAGGGCAATCTGGTTGGCGCCTTCTTCCGCAGACTCATAAATATCTGTCGGGATTTTTTCCAGTCGGGTCAATACCGACCGTTCAAATGCATTCTCAGGTCTATAGTACCTGGGGGAGACTCTGTTGAGAGTGATTTGAGAGCTTAGATTGCGTTTCATAAAATTCATTCCTAATAATTAATTACGTATTGAACTGTTCTTTCAATCAACAAATATACGAAAAACAATGTTCATCCGCATATTGCTGAAGATTAATTAAGAAATACTGGTCGTCCCATATCTCATATGGGTTTTGACGGTTGTACGGAAAGTGTCTTCGGTCATTCCATAAAGTCACGGCCAACCGCCACCGTGAGTATGGATTTTACGTTGGGTCAACATAGGATTTAGGGGTTAGAATTATTAAATTAATCATGTTGTCGCTTTGACATTGTTTCGAAGGACAAAAATAGGTACTTTTTGGAGAAGATGTACTCCTTCTTTTGGGTATTTTCATTAAATACTCTAAAAAAGAGGATTTGGTGCATTTTGTATAATGTCTCGTTCGTTTGGGGTATAAGTGAGGATAATCATATAAAAATAGACCATTCATCGCACTTTTTGTCGTTTGGGTTTGTTATATTTGTGTGTGTTTATAAACTCTAAAATATCAATGTATGAAAAGCTGGAAAGTAGAAGCAGCCATCATAGCCGTGGGGCTGCTTTTGTTGGGAATCATGGTAAAAGGCGGTATCAACAATTTTGTGAATAAGGATCGTGTGGTCAGTGTGAAAGGGCTGGCCGAAATGGAAGTGCCTGCCGACAAGGTAGTCTGGCCTCTTGTCTACAAAGACATAGGTAATGACCCTGCACTGCTTTATGCCAATATGGAGAAGAAAAACGCTGCCATCGTGAGTTTCCTTGAAAACAATGGTATTGAGAAGGAGGAAATCAGTATTGCACCGCCCGAAGTGATTGACATGCAGGCCGAACGTTACGTTGACCGCAACGTGGCCTATCGTTATAATGCCACGTCTGTCATCACTGTCACTTCCAAGAATGTGGATAGGGTGCGTAAGCTCATGTCGGGGCAGGCTGAACTCTTGAAGCAGGGTATTGCCATCACGGGAGGGGATTATAAATATAATGTGTCTTATGAATTCACCGGTCTCAACGAAGTGAAGCCCAGAATGATAGAGGAGGCCACGAAGAACGCTCGTGCTGCAGCCGAGAAGTTTGCCAAGGATTCGGACAGTGAACTGGGGAAAATCCGCAATGCCTCGCAAGGGCAGTTCTCCATAAGTGACCGCGATGCCTATACTCCTTATATAAAAAGCGTACGTGTAGTGACTACTGTGAACTATTATTTGAAGAAATAACGAACTCGTCCGCATCTTTCCAAGCGGGAAACTTTAGCCTGAACTCCTGCAGGGAGGAAAGGTTGAGGGAGGCGGTGGCAATCGCCTCTTCGTTGTCGGGCACAGTGGCAAGCACTTCCCCCTTCGGAGAGTAGACCACACTGCCTCCGCTGTGTGGAATGTCTCTGCCGTCCTTGCCGATACGGTTGACACCGCAGACATAACTGATGTTTTCCAGCGCGCGCGCTTGCAGCAGGATGTCCCAGACTTTCCGGCGGGGAATGGGCCAGTTGGCGACGTAAATCAGGAGGTCGTATTCATTGCTCGTATTGCGGCTCCAGACCGGGAAACGAAGGTCATAGCATACAAGCAGCAGTATGTTCCAGCCGCGATATCGGATGATGGGACGCCGGTTACCGGAGGTGAAATGTTCTGTCTCGTGCCCCATCCGGAAGAGGTGGCGTTTGTCGTAATAGTAAGTATTGCCTTCGGGCGTAAGGAAGAATGCGCGGTTGTAGTAGGATGGCTTTCTGCCTTCCGAGGCTGTTTCGCAGGCAATATAGCTGCCGGCAAGAGCAAGCCGGTACTCTTCGGACCATTGGCGCAGTGTTGCGATGGTTTCTCCCGTTGTGGGTTCGGCCAAGCTGGCGGTGTCCATACTGAAGCCGGTGGAGAATGTTTCCGGTAAAACAACAATCTCCGTTGTTCCACGAAGAGTTTCTAACTTCTCGCGGAGACGACGGAGATTTTCTTGTTTATTTTCCCAGACGATGTCTGTTTGCAAGATGCTTATTCGCATGGCATTAATGCTTAATACCTGATTAGATATTTCCTAAATCAAAATTTTCGGGATTTTTTCCTTTAAAGTTCTTGAAGTACAGTTTTATCTCGCGCATATCCTTTTCGATGTCTCCGGTAGGCATGACAGCCTTGGTAGAGGAGATGGTCTTGGAAGGATAATCAATCCCGATAAGCATGATGGGCACTTGTGCTTTAAGTGCTATGTAATAAAAACCTTTCTTCCAGTTGGGATTGGCTTTACGGGTTCCTTCCGGTGTAATAGCCAGGTGGAAATGCTTGCTGTTTGCAAACTTTTCGGTCATTTGGTCCACTAAGGAAGATTTACGTCCCCGGTTCACCGGAATGCCGCCAACGGCTTTGAATATCAGTCCCAGAGGAAAAAAGAACCATTCCTTTTTCATCATGAAACTGGTCTTGCGACCGATGGCACCATAAAACAATTTACCGATAAATAAGTCCCAATTGGAAGTATGGGGTGCCGCACAAATTACACATTTGTCGTAGTCGGGCACCGTCACGTTTGTCTTCCAGCCCAGCAGGCGATAATAAATGAAGCTATAAAAGGCTTTCTTCATCTTATTTCAGTTTGCCCATTGCGTCAATAATTTCGTCTACTTTTGCATTGAAGTCAGCACGAAGTTTTTTGTAGAAACCTTTTACATTTCCTGGCTCGGTGTGGCTGATGCGGCTTATGAATTCATCTTGCATTTTCAGAATTTCAGCCATCAGTTCATCGGCTTTTTGTTTGTCTGTTCCAGGCACATATAAGCTGTTTACAAGACACTCTGTGAACAATTCACCTGCAATATAGTTTATATTCTTCTTTAGTTCTTTTCTACTTGCCATAATCTTTACGTTTAAAATGAATAATCTGAATTATTTTCGGTAAAGATAATGTTTTTCTTTGTTAGTGTAGAGCAAAAAAGGGTTTTTATGTGTTTTTAATTTAGTAGTTTTGTGGAATTATTCCACAAACTGTGGACACATTCCACAGGGAAAAATGGAGGATGCCACCATGAATAAAGAACTGCCGTCTGCTTTTCTGCTTGATATATAGTTTGTTAGACGTAATGGATGAGATGGTGATAGATTGGCATCGGATTTGCTTTAATAGAAAGAAACAGGGTTAAATTTAATATACAAACAAGCATGAGACAGTTTTTTACGAAAAAAGAATTGAAACTAAAGAAGAAGAGGTTGCTGATGATGGTTGCCTGCATGGCGGTATTGTTGGCAGGTTACGTTATTCTGACTTGGCCTAAGAAGGTGGAATCGGAAGCTCCTACCGTGATTGTGGAATCTGCGGAAAAAGGAGATGTGGAGATATATGGCGAGTACGTGGGACGTATTCGCGCTCAGCAGTTTGTAGAGGTACGTGCGCGTGTGGAAGGGTATTTGGAGAATATGCTTTTCGCAGAAGGAACATATGTCACCAAGAACCAGGTACTTTTTGTGATAAACCAGGACCAGTATAGGGCAAAGGCTGACAAAGCTCGTGCACAGTTAAAGAAGGATGAAGCGCAGGCATTGAAGGCAAAGCGCGATTTGGAGCGTATCCGCCCCCTCTATGCGCAGAACGCTGCCAGCCAGCTGGATTTGGACAATGCCCAGGCTGCTTACGAGACTGCAGAAGCCTCAGTAGCGATGAGCCAGGCCGATTTGGACCAGGCTGAATTGGAATTGGGATATACGTTGGTTCGTTCTCCGCTATCGGGACATATCAGTGAAAGAAATGTGGATTTGGGAACATTGGTCGGACCGGGAGGCAAGTCCTTGCTGGCTACGGTTGTGAAAAGTGATACGGTTCTGGTAGATTTCAGCATGACGGCATTGGATTACCTGAAAAGCAAGGAACGGAATATCGATATAGGGCGTCAGGACTCTACACGTTCCTGGCAGCCGAACATTACGATTACTTTGGCGGATAATACCGTCTATCCTTATAAGGGCTATGTGGATTTTGCCGAACCTCAGGTGGACCCTCAGACCGGAACATTCTCCGTGCGTGCCGAAATGCCGAACCCTAACAAAGTGTTGTTACCGGGGCAGTTTACAAAGGTTAAGCTATTGCTGGATGTACGTGAGGGTGCTGTCGCCGTTCCTCAAAAGGCGGTTACCATTGAGAAAGGTGGTGCATATATTTTTGTGATGCGCCGGGACTCTACGGTTGAAAAGCGTTTCATTGAACTGGGACCTGAATTTGGCAACAATTGGGTGGTTGAGCGTGGTCTGGTTGCCGGAGAACAAATTGTGACTGAAGGTTTCCACAAGCTGACTCCGGGTATGAAAGTACGTGCCCAGGCTGCCGTTCCTAAAAAGGAGGAAGAGCAGACGAGTGATTCTCTGAACAAGCAGGTTGTTTCCGAAACGAAGCAGACTACTCCGGCTGAGAATAAATCAAAGGACAACAACCCTTCAAAGTAATGATGTTATGAAAGTAAGTTTCTTTATAGACCGCCCGGTATTCTCGGCGGTGATATCGATTGTGATTGTAATTGTCGGTATCATTGGCCTGACCATGCTGCCGGTAGACCAATATCCGCAGATAACGCCTCCCGTAGTGAAAATCAGTGCTTCCTATCCGGGAGCCAGTGCATTGACTGTTTCGCAGGCGGTGGCAACCCCTATCGAGCAAGAGATAAACGGTACTCCCGGTATGCTGTACATGGAGTCCAACAGTTCTAATTCCGGAGGATTTTCAGCTACGGTCACTTTCGACGTGTCTGCCGACCCGGATTTGGCTGCCGTAGAAATACAGAACCGTGTGAAACTGGCGGAGAGCCGTTTGCCAGCCGAAGTGATTCAGAACGGTATTTCTGTGGAAAAGCAGGCTCCCAGCCAATTGATGACTATCTGTCTGACTTCCAGTGACCCGAAGTTCGACGAAATTTATTTGAGTAACTTTGCTACTATCAATGTACTCGACTTGTTGCGCCGTATCCCCGGTGTGGGACGTGTTTCCAACATCGGTAGCCGCTACTATGCCATGCAGATATGGGCGTTGCCCGACAAACTTGCCAACTTCGGACTGACGGTGCAGGATTTGCAGAATGCCCTGAAGGACCAGAACCGTGAGTCTGCTGCGGGTGTTTTGGGACAACAGCCGGTGAAGGGACTCGACATTACTATCCCTATCACTACCCAGGGACGTTTAAGTTCGGCAAAGCAGTTTGAGGACATTGTGGTCCGTGCCAATGCCAACGGTTCCATTATCCGTCTGCGCGATGTGGCGCGTGTTTCATTGGAAGCATCTTCATATAGCACGGAGAGTGGCATCAACGGTGAGAATGCTGCCGTTCTCGGTATCTATATGCTTCCCGGGGCCAATGCAATGGAAGTTGCAAAGAGCGTAAAGGCTGCTATGGAGGAAATCAGTGCAAATTTCCCTGAGGGGATGAGTTATGAGATTCCCTTCGACATGACGACTTATATTTCCGAATCCATTCACGAAGTGTACAAGACGTTGTTCGAAGCGCTGATTCTGGTGGTGCTGGTTGTATTTCTATCCTTGCAAAGTTGGCGTGCGACGGTGATACCGATTGTTGCGGTACCTATTTCCCTGATTGGTACCTTCGGTTTCATGCTTATTTTCGGTTTCTCTCTGAACATACTGACTTTGCTTGGATTGATTCTCGCCATCGGTATTGTGGTGGATGATGCCATTGTGGTGGTGGAGAATGTAGAACATCTTATGGAGACGGAGAAATTGAGCCCGTATGAAGCTACCAAAAAGGCGATGAACGGATTGGCAAGTGCCTTGATTGCCACATCGTTGGTGCTCTGTGCCGTGTTTGTGCCGGTAAGTTTCTTGAGCGGAATCACCGGACAGTTATACCGTCAGTTTACCATTACTATCGCCGTTTCCGTATTGCTTTCTACGGTAGTGGCCCTGACGCTTAGTCCCGTCATGTGTTCGCTCATATTGAAGCCCGACAGTGGAAAGAAAAAGAACATAGTTTTCCGCAAAATCAATGAATGGCTGAACTTGGGCAATCACAAATACGTGGCTGTCATTAACCGGGTCATCAGGAATCCCCGCCGCTTGATGAGTGCGTTCGGCCTGGTACTGGTTGCCATTTTCATTATCCACCGGTTGGTGCCTACCAGCTTCCTGCCGGTAGAAGACCAGGGCTATTTTAAGATAGAGTTGGAGTTGCCGGAAGGTGCTACTTTGGAGCGAACCCGTGTGGTGACCGACCGTGCCGTGCAATACTTGGAGAAGAATCCCTATGTGGCCTATGTGCAGAACGTGACGGGTAGCAGCCCCCGTGTGGGTAGCAACCAGGCACGCAGTGAGCTGACGGTTATTCTGAAACCGTGGGAAGAGCGTAAGGGGATTTCCATCGATAAGATAATGGAGAATGTGGAGAAGGATTTGAAGGAATATCCCGAATGCAAGGTCTATCTTTCCACGCCTCCGGTCATTCCGGGATTGGGTACCTCGGGAGGTTTCGAAATGCAGCTTGAGGCGCGTGGAGAGGCGACGTTTGACAACTTGGTGCAGGCGGCAGATACGCTGATGTATTATGCCCAGAAGCATAAGGAGCTGACGGGGCTTTCATCATCCTTGCAGTCTGAAATACCGCAACTTTATTTTGATGTGGACCGTGATAAGGTGAAAATGCTGGGTGTGCCCCTGGCGGATGTATTCTCTACCATGAAGGCCTATACCGGTTCAGTATATGTGAATGACTTCAATATGTTCAACCGTATATATAAGGTGTATATCCAGGCCGAGGCTCCTTATCGTGAGCATAAGGACAATATCAACTTGTTCTTTGTAAAGGCAAAAGACGGAGTGATGGTGCCGCTTACTTCCTTGGGAAATGCCTCTTATACCACCGGTCCGGGCAGTATCAAGCGTTTCAATATGTTTACCACTGCCGTCATCCGCGGTTCTGCGGCACAAGGCTACAGTTCCGGCCAGGCAATGGAGATTATGGAGCAGATTGCACGTAACCACTTGCCGGACAATATCGGTCTGGAGTGGAGTGGCCTTTCCTATCAGGAAAAGAAGGCGGGAGGACAGACGGGTCTTGTGCTTACGCTGGTATTCCTTTTCGTATTCCTCTTTTTGGCTGCGCAATATGAAAGTTGGACGGTGCCTATCGCTGTATTGCTTTCACTGCCGGTTGCCGCTTTGGGTGCCTATCTGGGCGTTGTGATATGCGGATTGGAGAATGATATTTATTTCCAGATCGGCTTGGTGATGCTGGTGGGGCTTGCGGCAAAGAATGCCATTTTGATTGTGGAGTTTGCCAAGGTGCAGGTTGACAAGGGAGGAGACTTGATACAGTCTGCCATCCATGCTGCCCAACTCCGTTTCCGGCCTATCCTGATGACTTCCCTCGCCTTTGTATTGGGAATGCTTCCTATGGTGTTGGCAAGCGGACCGGGCTCGGCGAGCCGTCAGGCCATCGGTACGGGTGTTTTCTTCGGAATGATATTTGCCATTGTATTCGGTATTGTGCTTGTACCGTTCTTCTTTGTCCTGGTATACAAGACAAAAGCCAAAGTGCAGCATAAGATTAAGAAAGACTGATTTTAAAGACAACGTTTATGAAAAGAAAGAACATATATATTATTTTGTTGCTGAGTATGTTTGCCCTTACCTCATGCAAGGTGGGCAAGAGCTATGTGCGTCCGGAGATGGCATTGCCGGATAGCCTGGCACAGCAGCAGGATAGCATGAGCATAGCCGATGAACAGTGGCAGGCAGTTTATACGGACAGCACGCTGCGTGCTTTGATAGACCGTGCTCTGGAATATAACAAAGACATGCTGATTGCAGCTTCCCGTGTCAAGGAGATGGCTGCCCAAAAACGTATCAGTGTTGCCAACCTTCTGCCGCAGCTCACCGGAAAGGTGGAGGCTGAGCGCGAGGTGGAGAATTACGGTGGTCATAGCCGTGATGTAGGCAATACTTACGAAGCCAAGGCGTTGCTCTCTTGGGAACTGGACCTTTGGGGAAACTTGAGATGGAAAAAAGTGGCTGCTGTGGCCGAATATTTGCAAAGTGTGGAGGCGCAGCGTGCGTTGCGCATGACCATCGTTGCCGAAGTGGCGCAGGCTTATTATGAGCTGGTAGCCCTTGATACGGAACTGGAGATTGTGCGCCAGACACAAAAGGCGCGTGAAGAGGGAGTGCGCTTGGCGCGTATCCGTTTTGAAGGAGGGCTGACCTCGGAGACCTCTTATCAACAGGCTCAAGTGGAGTTGGCTCGTACGGCTACTCTTGTTCCGGATTTGGAACGCCGTATCTCTCTGAAAGAAAATGATATATCCTTCCTTGTGGGGGAATTCCCTACCCGTATCAAGCGTGTCAATTTTCTGCAGGAACTGGATGTGCCGGAGTCCTTACCGGTAGGTCTGCCTTCCGATTTGTTGGAACGTCGCCCCGATGTCCGTGTGGCGGAGCAGCAGTTGAGGGCTGAACATGCCAGAGTGAAAGTTGCTTATACCAATATGTTCCCCCGTTTGGCCCTGACCGGACAATTTGGATTGGAAAGTGATGTGTTATCCAATTTCCTGGAATCTCCCTATTCCTTATTGAATGGGGCAGTCTTGGCACCACTTTTCGGTTGGGGAAAGAACCGTGCTGCATTGAATGCACAGAAGGCTTCTTTTGAAGCCGAAGTGCATAGCTATGAAAAGACAGTGCTGAATGCTTTTAAGGAAGCGAAGAATGCCATTGTAGATTTCAATAAGATAAAGGAGGTCTACCAACTGCGTGCCAAACTTGAACGTTCTGCCAAGGGATATGTGGATTTGGCACAGTTGCAATACATCAACGGCGTCATCAATTATATGGATGTGCTCGATGCCCAGCGTGGTTATTTCGATGCCCAAATAGGGGTGAGCAATGCCATCCGCGACGAACTTATTGCCATGGTAAATGTCTATAAGGCATTGGGGGGTGGCTGGCAAACCGAATGACGTGTGATTAAAGAAGACAGCAAGGGCGTGTATGTACCGAAATATTTGATGGTATATACACGCCCTTGTTCTATAATTGGCTTATTTCATCTAGGATTCTGTATTTAGAGTCTCCTTGTTTTCTTTCTTTTCCTTTGCCTTTTCTACTTCAAGAGCTACGTTTACAGCATTCATGCCTTTAAGGCCACGTTCGAGGTCGAACGTCACAATATTGTTTTCTGCTATATCTGTCAGCACATTGTTAATGTGGAAAAAGTATTTTTCGACCCCGGATAAGTCCTTGATGAAGCCGAAGCCTTTCGATTCATTGAAAAACTCGATACGTCCTCTGCGGATGACCGGTTCTTCCTTGTCTTTTTTGGGAGTTGATATGACGATTTCTTCCAGCTTTATTTCTTCTTTGGGAGTGTTTTCTGCCGGAGGAGTAGAGGTTATCATGCCGTTTTCGTCAACATAGGCAATCATATCTTCAAAGGAAGATGTGCCGTTACTTTTTCTTTCTTCTTTTTTTTGCTGTTTTGCTAAACGCTTTTCTTGTTTTTTCTTTTCTAGATCTCGTTTGGTAAATGAAATAGGTTTCGCCATTTGATTCTTTTTAAATTAGTAATATACAGTTCGGCCTGCTACGGGGAAGTGTATGGAATTAATAGTGAGGTAATAAGAAAACGGGGGAGAAGTCGTTATGAAATACTAACTCGAAATTTTATTACTCTATAAAGATACGGTTTTATTACGGATATCCCATATAATATTTTCCTTTTTAAGAAATAATGGCATAAAAAAGGATGCATTTTAATAAATGCATCCTTTTGGCTTATCTTAAAGTAAACTGATTACTTCTTTTTGTTTTCCAACTGTTCTTTCAAAGCAGCCAAAGCATCGATATCGCCTAAAGTGGTAGAGGCTGCCTGATTTTGGATAGCAGGAGCTTCTTCTCTCTTAGTTGTTTTCTTTGCATTAGAAGCTGCTTTCTTTTCAGCTCTTTCTTCTGCCTTGGCAGCATCTTCGAAAATGCGGCTGTGAGACAGGATGATTCTCTTGGCATCCTTGTTGAATTCAATTACTTTGAATGACAGTTTTTCATCCAATTGGGCTTGAGAGCCATCTTCTTTTACCAAGTGTTTCGGAGTTGCAAAACCTTCTACACCATAAGGAAGAGCTACAACAGCACCCTTATCCAACATTTCGATGATAGTACCTTCGTGTACAGAACCTACAGTAAATACAGTTTCGAATACATCCCAAGGATTTTCTTCCAACTGTTTGTGACCAAGGCTCAAGCGACGGTTTTCTTTGTCGATTTCCAATACCTGAACTT
>OGHT01000223.1_pt1 | contig 12108 bp, 7 predicted proteins | sample 1571631 | NCBI WGS metagenome assembly OGHT01 (sample SAMEA2581939, study PRJEB24529) | metagenome | biome: Human gut stool | place: China | collected 2011
AGGGTGAAGAATAATTGTCAAGTAGACATAATAAAAACTAAAAAAGGCAATAGATAAAAAGCTATTGCTTTTTTTATGTACTACTAGTATAATAAGTATGAAAAGTATAACAAAAAATATGGAGGCAGAGAAAAAACAGTACTAAATGTAGAAAATAAAGTAGAAGACGTAACTCAAGCATTGTTGACAATGGCAAGAGGTAGTACAAGAAGTCAAGAAGTAAACGAATTGACAAAACAAATAATAGCAGAAGCAGTAGCAGAAGAATATATGGCAGCTGGAATAAACAGCGATCCATCAAGTTTGTATGAAAGCGTTTCAGAAGCTGGAAACATGCTTGGAAGAAAGAAAAAACAAATGCCAACAATAGGTTCTTGGTATGAAAGAATTGCAAACAAGGCACAAGAAAATGAAAACCCAGATTATAGATTCCATTACAGTTATCTATTAAAAGTAATGAAACAATACATCAGAAAATATGATGGACAAATGGCATACTTTGATGGACAATCAACATTTGACTTACTAGATGGAACACTATTTATAAACTTAGACATATCACAACTAGAAGAAAGATTTGCAAGACCACTTGCACAACAAATTCTTCTATCATGGATTTGGGAAAAATACGTTAAGAAAAACAGCGAAGATAGAAAAAAGGCGGCTAAGAAGAGAGTACTTGTTGACGAGGCATGGATGTTATTACCATACCCAGAGGCAGTAGACTTCTTAAACACAATGGCAAGACGTGCCAGAAAAAGAAACGTATCTTTGGCAATTATCTCTCAAAGATTCCAAGACTTTTATGAGAAGCCAGAAGTACAAGCTGTTCTAACATCTTCAGATACGAAATTATTATTAGCACAAGATAAATCAGAAATAAAATACTTAAAAGAAGTATTCAAATTAAGCGAAGGAGAAGCAGGATTTTTAATCACATGTAACAAAGGAGAAGGTTTATTAAAAGTTGGAAAGGACACAGCAATATTACAAATAACACCAACCGCAAAAGAATTTGAATTTGTTGAGACCAACATTAATAAACTCGCAGCAATGCAAAATCAATAAAGCAAATAAAAGGAGTATGTATGAAGACTAAAAAAATAGGAAAGTTGAAGCAAAAGATAATCATATCACTCATAACTGTAATGATGACATTTACTTGGATAATGCCAACGTATAGTCAGGCGGACTTCGGAGGAGCGCTACTAGAGCCGGTATGTGACTTACTATTAGCGGTAGGAGATATTGCAAACTTTTTAGTATCGAAGACGGCAGGAGTAAAGAGTAGAATAATTCCAGGAACAACTGACGCTAACCTAGAAAAAATACAAAAAGAAGAGTGTAACGGATTTTCTAATGCAAAGGAGATTCAAGCCTACTTTGGAGGAAAACTGATAAGAAAGGAAATTAAGTTAAGCAACTACAGCCCAGAACAGGCAGTAGAAGATGATGTTGACTATATACCAGCTACAAACATAGTATATCCACATGTTAAAATTACACCAATGGAAATATTTTCTGGTAGAGTTGCACTTTTAGATGCAAACTTCTTCCAAGAGGTAAATGATGATTACAAAGCAAGAATGCTAGGAGCAGGAGAAGTTGGAGAAGATAGTGATACGGGAAATTCTACAGTTGCAGACTTAAAGGAGACAATATCAACATGGTACCAAGCACTTAGAATGATTGCTATTGTTGGATTACTTTCTGTATTAGTATATGTCGGATTAAGAATGGTAACAGCAGCAGTTGCTACAGACAAGGCAAAATATAAAGAAATGTTTGTTGACTGGGTTATTGCTCTTTGTTTAGTATTTTTCCTACATTATATAATGGTGTTTACAATGACAATGGTACAAGAAGTGCAAAATCTATTTATATCAGGCATTTCAACATCGTCGACAAATAATGACACCAACAAAAAAACAATAAATACAATATTATTGGTATATAGAAATGAAACATTAGTACCTAAGGATACAGGTAATAATAATGACAATAGTCATTTCGATGATACACCTGTGGACCCCGGTACAGGAAACTTTGACACAACAGTTCCAAGTGAATATGAAACACTAGTGACAGAGAAAGCTTTCCCAACCAACTTGACAGGATATAATAGAGTTTTGGCAGGAAATCCGGATGCGATTCCTAAACTAACATATACGATTATGTATCTAGCATTGACATTCTATACAGTATATTTCTTCTTTATCTATATTAAGAGGGTAATAATATTAACATTCTTAACAATAATTGCACCACTAGTAGCATTAACATATCCAATAGATAAAGTAAAAGATTCAAAAGCACAAGCATTTGAATTCTGGTTAAGAGAATACATAGTAAATGCAATGATACCAATAATACATCTAGTATTGTATACAGTACTAGTTACATCTGCCATAGATTTAGCAGTAAAATCACCACTATATGCAATATGTGTGCTAGCATTCATAGTACCAGCAGAAAAAATAGTAAAAGAAATGTTTGGAATTAAGAGTAGCACTACACCAGCACTTGGTGGATTTGCAGGTGGAGCATTGGCTGCACAAATGGTACAAAAGCTTGGAAAAGGCGGAAAAGATAAAGGAAAAGACGGAAAATCAGATAAAATTAGAACAAAAGATGATAAAAATGTTACAGATCCAAACCTAGTAGAGGGAGACGGATTAGATGCATTAGCGGGAACAGATGTGAATGCTGGAAATGGCGGAATACCTATGGCTGGAGCTGGAGGAGGTGCAGGTGCAAATCCTACTCCAAATCATACTCCAAATCCAACAGCAAGAACTCAACAACCAAGTGGAGAACCTCAACGTCAAGGACCACCTACAAGATTTCAAGCAGGCATGCAAAACGCTTGGAATGCTACGGGTGGAAGAGCTGTTTCAACAATTAGCAATAGTTGGAATAGTGATAAAAATAGACAAAGACGTAAAAACTTTGGAAATATGCTAAGAAGAAAATATAACATCCCTAGAGGTAAGACAGGTAGAACTTTATTGAAGAGAGCTGCTAAGGGAATAGGAAGAACATATCTAAAAGGAGCTGCTTTAATTGGAGGAGCTGCAATAGGACTAGCTGGAGGAATTGTTGGTGGAGACATGAACGACATGTGGAAAGGAGCAGCATTAGGTGGAACTGCTGGAAGCCAATTAGGAAAGAAAGCTAGTGCGGGAATCGAAAGCCTTGCAGGAACAGTACAAGAAGACGTTAGAGAAATCAATTATGGGGAAGATGAAGCTAATAACCTATTTGCTGATCAAGAATTCGTAAATAACGTAGAAAACAGAGCACACGTAGTAGAAAAAATAGAAGAAGAGAATAGAGCAAACAATATTGAAATGGATAGATTCCAAGTTAACGACGAACTAGAAAAGAGAATGCAAGAATATGCAAAATATAGAAGAGCAGGAATCACAGACATAAAAGAGATGGACAGATTGCATAAGATTCAAGAAAGTATGAGACCTACTCAAGCTCAAATGCAGAATATGACTCAAGACGAACAAGAACAAAACCAAAGAGATATAGAAGCTCAAACTCGAGAACTAGCAAAATTATCTACTCGTTATAGTGCAGACATGTTCCGTGATGCAGGAAAGATAGACAAAGCAAGAGATGCGCTTGCACAAAGATTCGAAAAGAAAGGTATTGAAAGTGCTAGAGCTAATGCGTTAGCAGCAGATACAATGGCTAAAATACGTAAGATTAAAGGAGAAGCTTAGAGAGAAAACAATTAAACCAAAAGGAATACTCCTTTTGGCTTAATTGCTATAAAGGAAAAGAGGAAAAAATGAATATAATTAGAACAATTAACCAAAACAAATTACAAATTATTATTGTAATAATAGCAATAATCATCGTAATAGGAATAATTCAAACATTAAATTATTTTGCAAAAATAAGCAATCAGGAGCCAAATAACAGTATAGCAAATGGAAACACAATAATAAGTGAAGAAGATAGAACCTTATCTCCAGCAATTTCTGGTAGCAATACAAAAACTGAAAATGCAGAAAACTATAAAAAGGCAATAGAAAACTTTATAAATTTATGTAATAATCAAAAGCCAGAACAAGCTTATGAAATGCTTAGCAGCGAGTGCAAGGAAACAATGTTTTCTAATTATCAACTTTTCTATAACAACTATTATAGAAAAAATTTTGCAGGTGCAAAAACATGTACAATACAAAATTGGACAGACAGCATATTTAAAGTAGATTTAAAGGACGACGTGTTGTCAACAGGTGGAGCATCTAAAAATAACATCCAAGATTTTATAACAGTTGTAAACTCAAAAGGCCAATATAAGTTGAACATAAATAGCTACATTGGTAGAAAAATAATAAATAATGAAACAAAAAGTGGAAATGTAACATTTAGAGTCTTAAAAAAAGATATAAACATGAAATACGAGACCTATTACATAGAGGTAGAAAATAACGAAAATACAGATATATTATTAGACAACCTAGACACAGCTGGAACAATATATTTACAAGATAAAAAACAAGTCAAATATTCATATATAAATGAAGGAATCACAAAAGAATTATTAAGAGTAAAAAGCAAATGCAAAGTACAAATAGCAATAAAATTCTCAGACTCTTATATTTCAAATAGAGAATTAACAAGTATAGTATTTTCAAAAGCTCAAATTGAAAATGAGGATTCAACAACCAAAGAAACAAAATTTGAAATAAAATTATAAAACAATTAGGAGATTAATATGGAAGAAGAAGAGGAGAAACTTCAGAAAGGTGTAAAAAAAACAGGAAAATTTGCAGCAAAGCAAGTGGGCAAATTAGTAGGAAAAGCTATTAAAAAAATAGCAATGGCAGTTGCTCACCTTATTATCCAATTTTTGCCATATATACTAATAGCAGTGCTTGTTGTAAGTGTTGTTGCGGCAGTTATTAAATTTATTACAGTAAACAACGGTTCTTATTCACAAGGAAAGGAAAACAATGTTCCTAATGCAGTAGAAGAGACGTTAAGTGATATAGAAATATCAAAAACAGGCAATGCTTATTCATATGATGTAAATTTGGATGAAAAAGTAGAAGAATTAATGCAAAAGCTTAACAGTAAAACCAATATTCTTTCTACATATATATCTGAAGAAAATCAAAAAGAATACTTAAAAATGTTTATAAAAGCAGATTTTATCACACAAAATCTAAAACTAGGCAATGCAGATCCTAAAAAAAGTGATCAAATAAATGGAGCAATTACGGTACAAAGAAGTGACAAAGACGGAAATGTATCAACACTGCAATATATAGACTACACAACATTTAAACAATATATAGCAGATTCTAACTCAGAAGTATTTAAGTATTGCTCAATAAATGATAACGGACAGCTTGTCATAGCACAATCATACAGACATTCAAAAGTATTGGACACAAATGTACCTGGCGAGACACCTATAAATGAAGAACAATACAACATATCGGAAATGTCATTGGATTACAAATCTGCATTAAGTTCATATGCAATGCCATTTAATTTTTTGTGGGCATTACTTGTAAAAAGCACAGAAGAAGATTTTGTATATGAATTGGCAAAATTAGCAATGTACACAGAAATCACAATAACTGCATATGACAATTATATGAGAACTGAGGAAACAGAAGAATCTCAATTTACAATGGAGGGAAGAAAAGAATTAATTGTTAGACAGTTTATCAAACACTCTGGCACTCTAACGAAAATTACGAGAGAAAGAGAATTTGATACTTCAGATACCACTTATCATAGAAGATTAACAGAAATAACTGAAACAAGAAATGTTACTCTAAATGTTACATATGCAAATACGTGGATTGCAAAATATCAAAACGAATATACATATGAATCAATTCCGGCAACAGTTACAGAAAATAACGCACAAAGCAATAACAGTCAGGCAATCGAGACCATAAATAGATATTTAACAAAAGCTGAAATCGAGCAAGACAGCTTTGCACAAGAGGTATTAAATGACCTAGAACATGGCAAAATGGAAGGCACAGTATATACAGTAGAATCGGAAAGATTGATAAGCGATATAAAGGAAAAATCAAGAACTGGCAAAATAGTATCATCTGGAAACAGCTATAAAGAGGGCACTCCAAAGATAGAAGAAAAAACAGACTTGAATTCTCAAGAACCAAATTTCTGTACAATACTAAAAAAATATCCTAGAGCAGAATCAAAGATAATGAGTTCTGTGGAATGGCTATTTGAAATGATGGAACAAAACACAGAAAATGTTACAAACATGATAGATTTAGTAAAATATCTTTTATACAAAGCAACTGGAAGAGATTTAGGTGTAACAGAATTAAGTGCAAACTTCTTTATAATTAAAAACCTTTCATCAATGTATGGTGGTTCAGGAATAAGTGTTAACAAAACTAGTATAAGTAAAGAAGATTTTATAAAATGTGTAAGAGAATATAGAAACGATAGCGGATATCAGAAAAGATTTGCTGCATATGCAGACAAGATATATGATATATGTGTAAAAAACAATATAAACCCAATACTTTGCGTTGCACAAGCAGGGCAAGAAAGTTCTTTTGGAGAAGCAACACCAGGAAATTCTCCATGGAACTATTGGGGATTAGGAGTATATAATGACTCTTCAGTAGGAACACAGTTTGCAACAATAGATGAAGCAATACAATTTTACTGTAAAACAATCTTAAGTTACCAACAACCAGGAAGCATAGCATATGCCAAAGCTCAAACTTATGCACCTCATAGTGACAGAATTACAGGTAACATGACATCAATATATGATGTACTATGTGCATATATGTATTTAGGAGATAAGCATAGTGGAAAAGTATATGGTAATGTAAATGTAAAACAATACTTAATACAACATATGAACTATGATTGTAAACATGAACTTGAAGAAAGTACTACATTAGAAGAACAAGCAGCTTACGTAGTTGATTATATTGACAACAGAGTAATAGCAATCGCAAAAGACATCTTTGGAAGCAAAATATACTCTGGAGGCTCTATAATTGAAGTGGCAGACATGATACATAAATACATGGAACAAAACAATTATACATATTGTGTATTAGACAATTCAAACCAATACGAGGAATGTGGCAAATATAATAAAGCGCATGGATTAAATAGAACATTTGAAGAATCAAAAACAGGCTACCATAATACATGTTGTGCAACATACGTTTCTTGGGTGCTACAAATGGTTGGTTATATAGACGACAGTGACCATTCTGATGGAGCAGAGACATTAGCACAAACAATATTAATAGGCAAGTACGGATGGAAGAGAGTTAGCGTTGCAGAAGTACAACCAGGAGATATACTATATTATACATATGGACACATCGAAATATATGCTGGAAACAACACAAAATATAACGCTGGTTCAGGAGAAGCAATAAGAAGAATATCACCTTACGAAACAACAATTTCGTCTGATGCTATAGTTCTAAGAGCTCCTTAAGATAGATAAACGGAGGAAATATTAATGAAAAAAAAGCGAAATATAATTATAATTGTTGCAACGATTGGTATCATTATAATTTTGATAATAGCAAATATAGCAAAAAAAGATACTATATCAAAAGAAGAAATGAACAAAATATATTCTGAAGTAAAAGAAAACAATGAAGACGTCAAAGACGAAAAACCAATAAGAACAAATAGAGTCAACACTTACGTCACAGTTGAGGAAACCATAAAAAACTACATTGAAAACACAAAAAATCAAAATGTAGAATTGGTAATGTCAGTCCTAAACAAAGAATACATATCAAAAAATAATATAAATAGCAATAACTTAAGCAGTAGCACTCAGCAATACAAAAATATCACAAGCTATAAAAATATCGAAATGTATGAACAGAATAGCGAAAAATTTACGGCATATTACATAAAAGGACAAATAAATGACCAAGGCAATGTATACTTTGAAATTGGAGTAGATGTAAACAATCATACATATGATATAATGCCAATCACAGAAAATGAATATACAACAAAAATTAACCAATCAACAGGAGAAAGAACAATAGAAAAAAATGAAAATAACAGCATAGAATTTAAAGACTATGATAATGCTGATATAGCGAAAATGTATTTTGACGATTACCTAAAACAGATGATTTCAAACCCAGAAAAAGCATACAACCTATTAGACAAACAATATAGAGAAACGAAATTTGGAAATTATAATGGATTCGTACAATATATAAATGCAAATAGAGAAAAGCTTGAATTGACATATAAAATGGAAACATTGGATAATAATGATTTCGAAAAATATTCGGACTATTTAGACTTTAAATTACAACATAGTAATTTAGGTATAAAAAAATATTCTATTGAAACATATGAAAGCTATGTTCAATACACATGTCAAGATGCAGAAGGCAATTATTATATATTTAGTGCGCAATATCCAATGGACTATTCAGTGGTATTAGATGTTTATACAACAGACACACCATACTTTAAAAATATGTATAGCAGATCAACAGACCAAAACAAAGCAAAACTAAACTTAGAGAAAATACAAGAAGCATTAAACAACAAGGATTACAAATATATTTATAGCAAATTAAATGCAACATTTAAAGCAAATAACTTTGCAACAGAAAGTCAATTTGAAACCTATATGAAAGATAATTTCTTTGACAAGAATCAAATAACATACAACATAGTAGAAAAACAAGGAGATGCATGGTTATTTAATGCAAAACTAAATAATGCAAATGGAAAAGAGCAAAAAGGAATAAATTTAGTAGTAAAACTAAACGAAGGAACAGAGTTTGAAATGTCATTTAGTATAAAATAATGGAGGCTATTTATGAATAAAGAAGAAAAAGAAGCAATGATAAAAGAGAACATACAGCTAATCTACCAAAAAAAGAAAAGTGATATGGAAGCAAGAGAGAGCAAGGATGAAATCGGTAGTATAACATATTACGAAACACTAGAATTATTCAGAAATGAAGACGGTGGAGGAGTATCAAAACAGGATGCTTATCTTGTTAGAGTAATAACAAATAAAGAAAAAGTCATGTATAGTATATATGACGAAAATCAGATGGAAATAGCGACAGTTGATGAAAATGGCACAATAAAATTTACTGACTATGCATTAGAAAAATATGAACAAATGCTAACAAAAACAGATTTAGAAAAAAGCATGTTAGACAGAATAAAACAGGCAGATGGAAAAGCTAAATTTGAAGAGCCAGCAGAACAACAAGAAAAAGATATAAACATGACAAAATCAGAAATAGAAGCTCAAAAACAACAAAACAAAGAACAAGAAGAACAAAAAGAAAACCAACCTCAAAGTAAAGAAGAAGAGTTGCAAAAAATAGCGCAGAAAACAGGAATGAATCCTAATGAAATACAGAACTGTTCAACAATAAATCCAACTCAAAGATTAACAGACCAAGACACATTTGAAGACATAGCAAATGTAAAAGGCAAATATGATAATATATATGTAATAAATGCAAATAAAGCAACTGACAAAAACAAAAAATTTGCATTTGTGGGAATTACTCCTGAAGGAGAAGTAGAATATCTAGATAATTTAGAAACAACAGGAGCAATGCAGACTAATGTCGACATATATAGCATAAATAGAGATGGATCAAGCATACAAGAAAAGCAGACAAGAGAAATGTTTAAAGTAAAAAATTCTTCTGACAAAAGCTTTACAGTGACATCTGGCCAGTATGGAATATTAGAAGTGGATTATGTTAGAAAAGATCCAAATGAAGAAAAATTTATTGGAAGCATAGTCGAAACTGAACATGAAAGACCATCAACAGAACAAGTTAAAAAGTTTATGAATGAGAGAAGAAATAATAAATATGAAATAGGAGAAGCAATAGAAAAAACTGAGGAGCAAATTGGTGGGGAAAAATCTGATAAAGATGGAGAGTTAGAATCTGGAACAACCCAACTTGAAAATATAGACAAGGATGATAGTAATGACAAAGCTACGAACGTTGATGAAGAAATAACATTACATAGTGGGGAGACTACTACACTTAGAAAAGAAGCAGAGAAATATGACATGACCATAGAACAATACTGCGACAGATTTGAGCTAGCAGAAGGAGACTGCCCTTCTGAAAAAATCGAAACAGTAAGAAAAGAAGAGGAAGGACCGGATACAGATGATGATGAACCAGGAGGCAGAGGAGAAAGACCTACACCAGAAGAAGAAGCTCTAGATAGATTATTAAATAGACATTAAAATATGAGAAGAAATTCTCATATTTTTTTTATGGCGTAATATATTTATCACAGGGAGTGTTAAAATAGTGGAAAAGACAAGTAAAATTTTAAAAATTATTGTGATTACATTTATAATTCTTTTTTGTAGTATTCAATGTGCTTTTGCGGACGATGTTGATGAAGAAATAGTAGAAGTAAATCAGGAATTTACAGAAAACTGCATAAATGAAGTTGCAAAAAATATCTCTGGTGAACCAACAATAAATTCGAGAAAAGCAATCGTTTATGACAGAAAATCTAAAAGAAAATTATATGGAAAAAACGAAAAAGTAAAATGTGCAATGGCATCAACTACCAAAATAATGACAGCAACAGTTACGCTAGAAAATGCAAATTTAAGTGATGAAGTAACAATAAGTGCAAAAGCAGGAGGAACAGGAGGCTCAAGATTAGGACTAAAAAAGGGAGATAAAATAGCATTAAATGATTTATTATATGGACTAATGTTAAGATCTGGAAATGATGCAGCTGTGGCAATTGCTGAACACGTGGGTGGTAGTGTTCAAGGATTTGCAGATATGATGAACAAAAAAGCTCAAGAATTAGGATTAACTAATACAAATTTTGTAACTCCGCATGGATTGGATAATAGTAAACATTATACAACAGCTTTTGAACTTGCAAAATTGACAGATTATGCGTTACAAAACGAGAAATTTGCACAAATAGTAGGTACAAAGCAAACATCAATAACAATTAATGGAGTGCCAGAAACAATCGCAAATACCAACGAACTGTTGGGAGTACTAAATGGAGTAATAGGTGTAAAAACAGGCTTTACAAATGGTGCTGGAAGATGCTTAGTAACTGAAACAAAGAGAAACGACAAGGACATAATAACAATAGTTTTAGGAGCTGACACAAAGAAAGACAGAACCAGAGACAGCATTAAATTAATAGAATACACTTTTTCTAACTTTAAAAATGTAAATATAAAAGAAAAAACACTAGAAGAATTTGAAAAATGGAATGCCATAAATTCGAAAAGAATAGTAGTAATAAAGGGAAAAGAGAAGAATGTAAAATTAGAATTAAATAAACTGGAAAATGAAATAATTCCAATGAAAGCAGAACAAGAAAACAATATAAGAATAACAATAAATTCAATAACACAAACAGAAGCTCCTATAGAAAAGGGGCAGAAGATAGGAACACTTAGTATAAACATAGATGATGAAGTAATAGAAAATGTTGATATAGTATGTGAAGAAAAAATAGAAAAGAAGAGCTGGATAGATTATCTAAAACAGAATTTGCAAGTTATATTTAACATACATATACTAAACTTGTAAGCAGAATTTTGTCGAACGATTTCTTGTTTTTTGAGCTTGTTGTAGTTGACTTTTATGTTTTTTTAGTATATTATTAATATAACAGAACCGATAGAGGGTTTCATAATAAACCAAAAAACTACCACATCACGCACGATGTGGTAGTTTTATGTATTATTATTGTCCGAAGAAGAGTTTTAAGATTAAGTATATTAGCAATAATACAATTAATCCGATTAAAGGTTTCATGAATTCACCTCCTCTCAAATATAGACATCTCTATAATAGAGGTAAATAATAGTATATAACATAATATGTTAAAAATAAAGAAAAATCGTGCGTCAAAAAATGACAAAAAGCCTTACGGAAACTGGAAAAAAGTTGCAAAAAAAACATTGACTTGATAAACAAAATATGATAAAATAATAAAGCTAGTTTTAATTAGCTTTATTACTTTTGCGTAAAAATAAAAAGCTAATAAAACCAAATAAAAAATAGGAGGTGAAATTTAAGTTCCAACAATCAACCAATT
>OGHT01000230.1_pt1 | contig 11968 bp, 7 predicted proteins | sample 1571631 | NCBI WGS metagenome assembly OGHT01 (sample SAMEA2581939, study PRJEB24529) | metagenome | biome: Human gut stool | place: China | collected 2011
GCCTCGTGATACTTGGTATCTATATAATCGGGGCCGCACTTGAAAGGCTGCACCTTCAGACCTTTCTTCACAAACAATGCCATCAGTCCACGACTGACGGTGGTCTTTCCACTGCCCGATGTAGGGGCGGCTATGAGAAACTGAGAGATGGAACGCATAATTAATGTGCTAATGATTTAATGTACCAATGTGCTAATCGGCTGCGCTATACTTGCGCTACTTCCCCATGCCGCAGGTCATTGGCACATTGGCATATTGGCACATTAGCACATTTTCAACGTGCAAAGATAAGCATATCTCCGACAAAAGTTTTATCTTAGCTGCCAAAATAAAACATACCACCATGATAACCGAAGAACTTAAGAAACTCTACATCGCACATACCGGACACGAACCGGAACAGATTGACGAACTCCCCTCCTCCGGCTCCAACCGCCGTTACTTCCGCCTCATCGGAAGTCCTACACTTATCGGCGTCAGCGGAGAGTCTGTGGAGGAGAACCGCGCCTTCCTCTACATGGCAGAACATTTCCGCCAGAAAGGACTGCCCGTACCGCAAGTGTTCATCCGCTCCGAAGATGATATCTATTATCTGCAAGAAGACCTGGGCGACTCGCTCCTATTCAATGCCATCGAGAAAGGCCGCAAGACCAGCGTATTCGGCGAGGATGAGAAGCAGTTACTGCGCAAGACCATCCGTCTGCTGCCCGCCGTGCAGTTTGCCGGAGCCGACGGCATGGACTTCTCCTACTGCTACCCGCAGGCAGAGTTCAATAGCCGCAGCATTCTGTGGGACTTGAACTACTTTAAATACTGCTTCCTCAAGGCTACGGGAATGGACTTCCAGGAAGACCGGCTGGAAGACGACTTCCAGAAGATGGCAGACGTGTTGCTCCGTAGCAGCTCCGCCACCTTCATGTACCGCGACTTCCAGAGCCGTAACGTTATGATAAAGGACGGCGAGCCGTGGCTCATCGACTTCCAGGGCGGACGCAAAGGTCCGGTTTACTACGACGTAGCCTCCTTCTTGTGGCAAGCCAAAGCAAACTATCCCGACAGCCTGCGCCAAGAGTTGCTGAAGGAATACATCGACGCCCTGCGCAAGTACCAGCCCGTGGACGAGGCTTATTTCTATGCCCAGCTTCGCCACTTCGTATTGTTCCGCACCATGCAGGTGCTGGGTGCCTATGGTTTCCGCGGTTACTTCGAGAAGAAGCCCCACTTCATACAAAGTGTCCCCTTCGCCATCGAGAACCTGCGCCAGCTGCTCCAAGAGCCTTATCCCGAATATCCCTACCTCTGCCGGATTCTGCGCGAACTCACCGAGCTGAAACAGTTTACAGACGACCTGCAAAAGCGCCGCCTCGTGGTGAAAGTCACCAGCTTTGCCTACAAAAAAGGTATCCCCGAAGATTCCACGGGCAACGGAGGAGGTTTCGTCTTTGACTGCCGCGCTGTGAACAACCCCGGCAAGTACGAGCGTTACAAACCCTTCACGGGACTGGACGAACCCGTTATCCGCTTCCTGGAAGACGACGGCGAGATAGCCGTATTCCTGGAGCATGCCTACGCCCTTGTCGACGCTTCCGTGAAGCGCTACATGGAACGCGGCTTCACCAATCTGTCTGTCTGCTTCGGCTGCACCGGCGGACAGCACCGCTCCGTATATTCGGCACAACACCTGGCGGAACATCTGCACAAGAAGTTCGGCGTGCAAGTGAACCTGATACATAGAGAACAGAATATTGAACAGACGTTTAAGGCCAAAGTTTAATGTGCTAATGTGAGAATATGCCAATATGAAAGCCATGATTTTCGCCGCCGGCCTGGGCACCCGGTTGCGCCCCTTGACGGACCACATGCCCAAGGCCCTCGTTCCCGTAGCAGGAAAGCCCATGCTGGAACGGGTGATACTGCGGTTGAAGGAAGCAGGATTCAACGAGATAATGGTCAATATCCACCACTTCGGGGAGCAGATTATCGACTTCCTCCGTGCCCACGACAACTTCGGCACGGAGATTCACATCAGCGACGAACGCGGCATGCTGCTCGACACCGGAGGAGGCATCAAAAAGGCACGCCCCTTTCTGGACGGACAAGAACCTTTTCTGGTGCACAACGCGGATATTCTGACGGATATTGACCTTGCAGGTCTCTATCGCCACCATCTGGAGAGCGATGCGGAGTCTACCCTGCTTGTGAGCGAGCGCAAGACTTCCCGCTATCTCCTTTTTGACGACGACTACCACCTGCACGGCTGGATAAACAAGTCCACCGGAGAGGTGAAACCGGCAGGCTTCGACTACCGGGAAACGAAGTACCGGGAACTCGCCTTCGGAGGTATCCACATCATCTCCCCCTCCCTCTTCCACCTGATGGACGATGGGCAGTGGAACGGCAAGTTCTCCATCATTCCTTTCTACTTGTCCGCCTGCACAAAGGTGCACATACAAGGCTATCCGCTGCAAGGATTCCGCTGGTTCGACATCGGCAAACCGGAGACACTGGCACAAGCGGAGGAATACTACAAACAAAAATAACAAGTAATGTAAAGCAGCCTAACATTACTTGTTAGCTCCCTTTACATTACTTGTTATCAAATCAACCTATGTACCATAGATTATCTATGGTGAAACTACGCCAGTGCCAGTATCAGCAACTGAGCCGTCAGCACCCGCAGGAACATAGCCAGCGGATAGACTGTGGCGTATCCCACCGCAGGGGCATCGCAGGATGTCAAGTCCGAGGAATAGGCCAATGCAGGTGGATTGGTGTTAGCTCCGGACAGCACACCTATCAGCGTATAGTAGTTCAGCTTCCAGAAATAGCGCCCCATGAATCCTGTCACCAGCAACGGAACGACCGTGATGATGGCCCCATAGCCAATCCACACATAGCCGCCTTCGTAGATAATGGTATCGATGAATCCCTTTCCTGCACCCAACCCCACGCAGGCCAGGAACAAGGCGATACCGATTTCGCGTATCATCAGATTGGCACTCATCGTCGTGTAGGTTATCAGCTTATATTGAGGCCCGAAACGGCTGATGAGGATGGAAACCACCAACGGTCCACCGGCCAGTCCCAGTTTCACGGGTTGGGGAATGCCGGGGAACATGAACGGCAGACTGCCCAAGATACATCCCAGGGCAATACCCAGGAAGATAGGAATCAAGTTGGGATGGTTGAGACGCTTCAGCGAGTTACCCAATACCTTCTCCGCATGGCTCACGGCAAGCTCACTGCCTACAATCGTCACACGGTCTCCCATCTGCAACTGCAAGTGGGGAGTTGCCACCAGATCCACGCCCGAACGGTTGATACGGGTGATGCAGGCACCGAAGTTGTTACGTATCTTGAGCTGAGACAGAGACTTGCCGTTCAGTTCCGGCTTGGTGATGAGGATGCGGCGTGAAATCAAGTTCTTGTCCTCCCGTTCCCACTCCACCGAAATTTTTCTTCCGAAGAAGGCAACAATGGCCTCCACATCTTTCGGGTTGGCAATGAACAGAATTTCATCCTGCATGTGCAGCACCGTATCGGCATTCGCCAGTTCTGTTTCCTGACTGCCGGTGTGCCGGATGCGGGAGATGACAAACGCACGGTTCAACAATGGTTTCACATCTCTGATCCGCTTGCCGTCTATTGCCTCATTGCGTATCTCTACCGATATGGGACGCACGGTCAGCTCCTGCAGATGACCCAGCCCGTGCTCGGCATCCTCCTCTTCTTTTTTGGTGTTAATCCGCATGAAGAACTTCAAGGCAAGCAGCGCCAAGATGCAGCCCACCACACCCAGCGGATAGGCAACGGCATATCCGAGTGCGATTTCCGGAGCATCCACCCCGTTGAGGTCACTGTTTGCCTGCTGGGCAGCACCCAGACCGGGGGTATTGGTCACTGCTCCGGACAAGATACCCACCATCGTAGTAATGGGGATTCCGGTGGCAAAGTGCAACACAATGGTGATAACCACGCTGAGGAAGACGGAAAGCATTGCTACCATGTTCAGCGTAAGTCCGCCCTTCTTGAAAGCGGAGAAGAATCCCGGTCCCACTTGCAGACCGATGGAATAGACAAACAGTATCAAGCCGAACTCCTTCAGGAAGTGCAGCAGATGTTCGTCGAGGTTCATGTCGAAATGTCCGAAGACAATGCCCACAAACAAAATCCAGGTGACACCCAGCGAGATGCCTGCCACCTTCAACTTGCCCAGCATGATACCGAAGGTGATGACCAGGGACAGAATCAGGACAGAGTGTGCCACTCCTCCGCCCCAAAGATTGGGATAACCCTCAAAGAGGTTTCTTAATAGTTCCATAGTTTCTATCTTTAGTTTTTACTTTTTACTTTTCAACCTTACTGTTTAATTCTTAATTCTCTATTTAAAAAGTGTATCCCCACAGAAATCACTTCTCCGGGGATACGCATTTCACACATAAAAAATAACTACTATTATAAAGGCATGTTGCCGTGCTTTTTCGGTGGATTGCTCTGATTCTTGTTGTGCGCCATCTCCAATGCCTGCACCAGCTTGTAGCGAGTGTCACGCGGCATGATGACCTCATCTATGAGGCCACGCTCGGCGGCGCGGTAAGGGTTGGAGAACTTGTCTTCATACTCCTTGATAATCTCCTGCTTCTCTTCGGCAGAGGACTTGCGGTAGAGGATGTTCACTGCACCCTCGGCACCCATCACGGCGATTTCCGCCTGCGGATAAGCCAGGTTCACGTCGGCACCCGTCGGCTTGCTGGACATCACGATGTAGGCGCCGCCGTATGCCTTGCGGGTAATCAGCGTTATCTTGGGCACGGTGGCCTCGGCATAGGCATAGACAATCTTGGCGCCATGGCGGATGATGCCGTTGTGCTCCTGCATCGTTCCGGGCAAGAAGCCGGGAACATCTTCGAAGGTTATCAGCGGGATGTTGAAGCAGTCGCAGAAACGAATGAAACGTGCCGCCTTGTCGCTGGCATCAATATCGAGCACACCTGCCAGATAGGCAGGTTGGTTTGCCACGATACCTACCGAACGCCCGTTCAGACGACCGAAACCGATAACGACGTTCTTGGCAAAGTGAGGCATCACTTCGAAGAAGTACTGGTTGTCCAGCACCGGTTCTATAATATCCTTGATGTCATAGGGCATGTTCGGGTCCTCAGGAATGACGGTCTGAAGCGCCTCTACCCGGCGATGGATATCGTCGGAACAGGGAGTGAAGGGAGCATCTTCCATATTGTTGGACGGCAGGAAGCTCAGCAGCTCGCGGATGCTCATCAGTGTCTCCTCCTCCGTATTGCACATGAAGTGGGTAACGCCGCTCTTGCTGCTATGCGTATAGGCACCGCCCAGTTCCTCCTTGTCCACCTCCTCGTGGGTCACGGTCTTTACCACGTCCGGACCGGTGATAAACATGTGGCTCTGCTCCTTTACCATGAAGATAAAGTCGGTAAGCGCCGGAGAGTAGCATGCCCCACCGGCACACGGACCCAGAATAGCGGATATCTGCGGAATGACACCCGACGCAATGGTGTTCTGATAGAAGATGGAGGCATAGCCTGCCAAGCTGTTCACACCTTCCTGGATGCGTGCGCCGCCCGAATCGTTGAGGGCAATGACGGGAGCACCGTTCTTCAGGGCAAGCTGCTGCACCTTTACAATCTTTGCGGCATTCGTCTCGCTGAGCGAACCGCCATGCGCCGTGACGTCGTAGGCATAGACAAATACAAGGCGGCCGTCTATCTTTCCGTAACCGGACACCATGCCGTCTCCGGCAATCTGTTTCTTCTCCATGCCGAAGTTGGTGCAACGGTGGTTCACGAACTTGTCCAGCTCATTGAACGAGCCTTTGTCCAGCAGCATGTCAATACGTTCGCGGGCAGTCATGCGGCCGGAGGCGTGTTGTTTCTCTATCTTGTCTACGCCCCCACCCAGCGAGGCACGTTTATCCAGTTCCTCAAACTGGCGGTATATTTCTTCTCTGTTCATATTTGCATTTACAATTTAGTGATTTATAATATACGGACTGAATGCGACTCGGGATTATTCCTCCTTTATCAACTCCAATTCAATCAATACTTGGTTGGCATTTACCGGTTCGCCCTCGCTCACGAGGATGTTGCGGACGATGCAGTCGGCATTTACCTTATAGTTACTCTGCATCTTCATGGCTTCCAGCACCACGGCAATGTCTCCGGCAGCCAGTCGGTCGCCCACCTTGACGGGGATGCTCACTACCTTGCCCGGCATCGGCGCCAGAATCTTGTCGCCCTGCTTCTCGTCGGCTCCTTTCTTCATGTGCAGATACTTGGCTTGCGTGTCCACGATGTCCACATGAAAGGAACGCTGGAGCATGCTGATGTCATAACTCTTGCCGCCCTCGCCGCGCACAAGGCCTGCGTTGAACGAGTTTCCGTTGTGCAGGATGGAGCAACTTCCGTTCTCTGCCATCACAATGTCCACTTCGTAGGGCTTTCCGTCAATGGTAAGTTGTACCTTATTCCCTTCCTTACCCACCAGGGTAATGTCTGCGATACGGTCTCCTATATGTATTTCCATTATTAATTATCCATTATCAATTATCCATTCCTTAAATCCTGAGCACTCCCTTCTGCAAGCCAAATTCCCTCCAACGGCTGATGGGGCGGGCATCGGGTAGCTGTGCCGAAACATTCTCCTCCAGATTAACCAGATAGTCCATATAGGCAGCTATCATGGCTATGTTCTCCAACTCTTCGTTGGCAGTGTTGATGCGTACCAGCATGCGGGCGTTCTTCTCGATAAAGAGGGTGTTGTACTCTCCCTTCACAAAGTCGGGCACGTGCATGATGCGCTTCAGATAGGCAAGGTTGGTCTTTACGCCCGTAATCTTGTACTCGTAGAGCACACGGCGCATACGCTCGATGGCATACTGGCGGGTGGTTGCCCATACGATGAGCTTACCTATCATAGGGTCGTAGTAGATGGGAATCTCATAGCCGTCGTACACATAGCTGTCTATACGCACACCGATTCCGTTCGGCTCCGTCAGTTGCTTGATGACACCGGGAGACGGCATGAAGTTGTTTTCCGTATCTTCGGCACAGATGCGGCACTCTATAGCATGGCCGCGCTGGAACAGTTCCTCCTGCTTGAGGTGCAGCACCTCGTCGTTAGCAATGCGGATTTGCTCTTTCACCAGGTCCACGCCTACCACTTCTTCCGTGATGGGGTGCTCTACTTGCAAGCGCGTATTCATTTCGAGGAAGTAGAACCGACGGTTCTTGTCTACCAGAAACTCGATGGTACCTGCACCGGAGTAGTTTACTGCCTTGGCTGCGGCAACCGCCTTCTCCCCCATCTCCCGGCGCAATTCCGGCGTAAGGAAGGGTGACGGGCTTTCTTCTACCACCTTCTGATTGCGACGCTGCACGGAGCATTCGCGGTCGAAGAGGTGGATGACGTTGCCGTGGTTGTCGCCCAATATCTGGAACTCGATGTGGTGGGGTTCTTCCACGAACTTTTCCAGATAGACCGTGTCGTCTCCAAAGGAGGACATGGACTCGGAGCGTGCCGTGTTGTAGGCTTCCACCACTTCGCTCTCGTTATGGATAAGGCGCATACCTTTACCACCGCCACCCATAGACGCCTTCAGCATCACGGGATAACCTATCTCGTTGCAGATGCGCACGGCTTCTTCGGCACTCTGCAAAGGTTGTTCCGTTCCGGGAACCACGGGTACGCCTGCCGCAATCATTCGCTTGCGGGCAGCTATCTTGTCGCCCATCGCCTCCATCGTCTCGGCGGCGGGACCGATAAAGATAATCCCTTCCTCCTTGCAACGGCGTGCAAACTCCGAGTTCTCCGACAAAAAGCCGTAACCCGGATGGATGGCATCGGCACCGCATCGCTTTGCCGTGGCAATCACTTTTTCAATATTCAGATAACTCTCTTTTGCCACGGCCGGTCCTATCGGATAAGCCTCATCGGCATATGCCACATGATGAGAGGTGCGGTCGGCCTCGGAGAAGACCGCAACCGTAAGCAGTCCCATCTCCCGGCACGAACGCATGACGCGCAAGGCAATCTCACCTCTGTTGGCAATCAATACTTTCTTAATCATTTTACTTTTTCTTTAATATATAAAGGATATATATAGTCACACCACAATGCGGACATACCTTTAACAAAGGCATTCCATTTCTTGTTTAAATGTTCAACTAATATCTTCGTACTGTCTTCCTAACCCACGAGCAAAGGCAGCCTTTAATGAATGGCAGGTCTTCTGACTGACTCCTAATCCTGAAGCCTTCCCGATATTTCAATGCATATCAGTGGCAAGGGTGTTTTTCATGATATAAACGGAGCTTCACAGCAGCGGGACTGTCCGGGATTTACACCCGATTCCCTTTTAATCCAGATGATGGAAACATGCATCCGGAACCAATTCGCGGGCAAAGATAACAAAAATTATCAGGAGTATTCGCAAACCTAATAGTTTTTGTTATCTTTGTCCCAGTTTTGGTTTCACCTCTCCCGGTTCTGTTGGAGATGAGTGATGAAAAAGGGAATCAGGTGCAAATCCTGAACAGACCCGCTGCTGTAAGTCCTTCCAAAATCTTTGAATATTCTACAAGCCACTGTCCGCCCGGCGGATGGGAAGGCATTCAAAGAGGGATAAGTCAGAAGACCTGCCAAGACAACATAGTTTTAGTGCTTTCGGGGAATAAAGCAACAAAACATTGAGTCGAGGCATTCTTTATCCATATAAAGGAATCTTTCTCTTTGTTCATTTTTCCTTGAGGGCAAGTTACGAACGCTTATAAGGAACTGAAATGAGATTCATCACAGGACTGCTATTTACATTTATCTGCCTACTGCCTGCAGGTAGTATGGCACAGAATAAGGTCACCTTATCCGGAAAAGTCATAGACCAGCACGGGACACCGATAGCCCAAGCCACCATCGCTGTGGAAAACACCACCTCCGGCACCTATACGGACGACCGGGGGAAGTATTCACTGCAAGTCGCTCCGGGCAAACACACCTTCGTCGTCTCCTTCCTGGGCTACCAAACCGTGAAACAATCCCTCGACATCCGGCAGGATAAAAAACAGAATTTCACATTGCAGGAAAGCGCCGTGGCATTGAATTCTGTCGAAGTATACGGAAAGACCCAAACGCAGAAAGTGAAGGAAGGAGCCTTTGCTGTCAATGCACTCGACATCAAGCCGATAGTAAACTCACTGAATAACCTCAACGACCTGGTGAACCGTACAACGGGCATTAAGGTGAGAGAGGAAGGCGGAGTTGGCTCGGACTTCGACCTCTCCATCAATGGAATGTCTGGAAATTCAGTCCGCTACTTTTTGGACGGAATGCCACTGGACACCAAAGGAAGCGGTGTTTCCCTCGCCAACTTACCCATTAACATCATAGACCGGATTGAGATATACAAAGGAGTAGTCCCTGCCAGCTTGGGAACAGATGCACTGGGCGGTGCCATCAATATCATTACAAAGCAGGAAAAAAAGGATTATCTGGATGTATCTTACGGCATCGGCTCCTTCCATACCCACAAGGCAGACTTGAATGCACAGTTCGTAGAAAAGAAAACCGGACTAATAGTCCGGCCCACCGTTGGCATCAACTACTCCAAAAACGATTATAGAATGAAGAATGTACAGATGCGCGACGAAAGCGGGGACAACTTCATATATGGCAATCCCAAGCGTTTTCATGACGGCTACTTCTCGCTACTGGCACAGGTGGAAGCCGGATTTGTCAACAAATCCTGGGCTGATGCCTTCTTTGTTTCCGCCTCCTATTCAAAAACAGACAAGGAACTGCAGACGGGGTCTGTTCAAAACAAAGTATACGGAATGGCAGAAAGGAATTCCGATTCCTGGAACATTTCTGCCCGCTATCAGAAGTACAACTTCATCCTGAAGAACATGCAACTGAATGCCTCCCTCTCCCACACCTGGGACCATTCCTTGACCGTGGACACTGCCTATCGGAAGTACTATTGGGATGGAGGATACATCGTGAGCCAGCGCAACGAGATTATGGGCAAAGAACCATCCATGCGCCACTACAAGCGTCCGCTCACCATCATGCGCACCAACCTGGACTATCAGCTGAATACCCATCACAGCTTTAATCTGAACTACCATTTGAGCCGTACCGGAAACGACCGCTTCGATGACCTTGATACCAGCTTCGAGCCGTCAAAAGATGTGGTTACCAAACATATCCTGGGACTCTCCTACAACCAGTCTCTGTTGGATGGCAAGATGGAAAACGTATTCTTCATAAAAGACTACATCAACCATCCCAATATCCGGCAGACCGACCAATCCAGCGTGACCGGCTCGAAGGATGTGCAAGGTTCCACCACCAAGAACTACTTGGGCTACGGTGCTGGACTTCGATACACCATCGTAGAACCTTTATCCATCAAAGTATCCTACGAACATAGTGTGAGACTACCCATTGCCCGCGAGCTGTTGGGAAACGGTACCACCATCTATGCCAACGTGGCACTGAAACCGGAAAACAGTAACAACTTCAATGCTTCTCTATTCGGCACATGGCACCCGGGCAATGGACATACATTCTATTACGAGATGAGCGGATTTTTCCGCAAGGTAAACAACTACATTCAGACCAGCATTGCCGAGAAAGAAGGCACGATGCAATATACCAACGTCCCTGCCGTCCACGTGAAAGGTGTTGAGCGCATGACCATCACCATGATCTCCGATGGCTCCATCAGCCTGCAGCTGTACGAGAACCGTGAGCTGGACGAGGTCGATCTGGGCGAGAGCAGCATCGCCACCATCCAGGCCGATCCTTCCAGCGAGTACAATCAGCAGCTGTGCGAGAAGCGCCCCAAGAAGTTCAGCTACCAGATGCACTTCAACTATCAGAAGAACAACGAGGACGGCACCCCCGACGACAACTGGAACAAGGCCATCGCCAACACTGCCTTCCGTCAGTGCTTCTACAAGGGCCTGGAGCTGACCAACTGGTATGCACGTACCAACAAGATCAACCCCCTGAAGTGCGAGAACGACTACTACACCATGAAGGGTCTGTGCTACAACACGCAGGGCGTTGAGTACACCACTCTGGTGGCCAAGGAGATGGGCTTCGACAAGGAAGCATACGATGGCAAGACCATGATCCGTCTGCGCGCCAACAACGGCGATATCGCTGACCTGAAGAAGCAGGCCATGGACGAGCTGAGCGCCATCGGCGTTACCTTCCCTGTCCACGCTGCTTACTACATCATCGCCGGCAACTCCACCGCTCTGGACAGCGCTACCGTGCTGAAGCAGTGCTTCACCAATAGCTTCGGCGATGACTTCATCGTGCTGGATATCAACACCTTCGTGTCCTCCACCATGAAGGAAGTCGTGGCACCCAAGCTGCAGAGCTTCGTCCTCATGGGCTGGGGCGCTGACTTCGGCGATCCCGTCAACTTCGTTGGTCAGGAGATCCTGCACGACGACAACGCTTATTACAGCTGGTACTACTCCAACATCGCCAAGATCGTCGAGGCCGGCCCCGCTGACTGGCAGAAGGATCTGATCGCTGCTTACGAGGAGTTCACCGATCTGGTCAACACCGCAAAGGCCATCGTCGATGATACCGATGCCCGCTATGCTGCCTTCGCAAAGGCTGAGGCCTACTTCCTGGAGGAGAATCTGATCTTCCCCACCGTCTACGATGTGACCTGGTGCCTGACCCATGCCAACGAGTACAGCAAGATCAACGCCATGTACGGCCCCTGCAACTACAAGGCGGTCAACTGGGAGACCAGCGAAGAGGCTTACACCACCGAGCAGTACGAGGAGTTCGCCGCTGCTGTCGATGCAGCCACCCAGGCCTGATCGGTTTTTGAGCGCATTCTAAGTTAAGCACTTTTCCCCCGGCGGGAGCTGTTCGCAAAGCGGATGGCTCCCGCTCTTTTATTATATAAAGC
>OGHT01000232.1_pt1 | contig 11859 bp, 10 predicted proteins | sample 1571631 | NCBI WGS metagenome assembly OGHT01 (sample SAMEA2581939, study PRJEB24529) | metagenome | biome: Human gut stool | place: China | collected 2011
TGTGTAACCCAAAGAATAGCAGTAATCTGCATCGAAGTTTGACGGAGCAGCGCAACGTCCTTCGTAACCGAAGAAGTGGTGCTGAGCAGCAAACTTACCAACATATTTACCTTCTTCTTTCCATGCAGCCAACTTAGTAGCAACCATTTCAGACAACAGTTTTTCAGTTTCGATCAATGAAACCTGAACGTTTCCGTGCGGGTCACGATCCAAAGACAACTGACGAGCAACACCTTCCGGCAGAGAAGCGTAGATAGCAGCATTTTCCGGAGTCAGTTTGCTGATGATGTATTCACGCTGTTTAGAACGTTTGATGTTGTTGAATTCTTCACCGTTAGCAGCCAAGAAGTCGTTCAATTCAGCGATCAGACGCTTCATAGCAGGGATGAATTCGATCAAACCTTCCGGAATCAATACTGTACCGAAGTTGTTTCCTGCAGCAGCACGGTCAGCTACAACCTGAGCAATATATGTTACTACATCATCCAAAGACATGTTCTTAGTTTCAACTTCTTCAGAGATGATACATACATTAGGCTGAACCTGCAAAGCACATTCCAAAGCGATGTGAGAAGCAGAACGTCCCATCAGTTTGATAAAGTGCCAGTACTTGCGAGCTGAGTTACAGTCACGCTGGATGTTACCGATAACTTCAGCATAAGTCTTACAAGCAGTATCAAAACCGAATGAAGTTTCAATCATGTCGTTCTTCAAGTCACCGTCGATAGTCTTCGGACAGCCGATAACCTGGATACCATAGTTCTTAGCTGCATAATATTCAGCCAATACACAAGCATTTGTATTAGAGTCATCACCACCGATGATAACCAATGCTTTGATACCCAATTCTTTCAAGATTTCATAACCTTTTTCGAACTGATCTTCTTTTTCCAGTTTAGTACGACCAGAACCGATAATATCGAAACCACCAGTATTACGGTATTCGTCGATAATATCAGCTGTCAGTTCCATATATTTGTGGTCAACCAATCCACCAGGACCCAGGATGAAACCATACAATTTGTTTGCAGGGTTCAATTTCTTTACGCCATCAAACAAACCAGAGATTACATTGTGTCCGCCAGGAGCCTGACCACCAGACAAAATTACTCCCACGTTCATAGGAGCATATTCTTTTTCTTCTCCTTCAACAAATTTAATCAACGGCATGCCGTAAGTATTCGGGAACAATTTCTTGATTTCTTCCTGATCGGCAACCGACTGTGTAGGTTCTCCTTCCTGTACCTTTACAGCACCCTTCAATGCCTTAGGCAATTTTGGCTGATAAGCAGCTCTTGCAATTTGTAATGCGCTTTTTGTCATAATTGTTTTTAATTTATATAAGGTGTATAAATTTCGGTATGGCAAATTTCGCCTTTTTTTCGGAAATATGAAAACGTATGCAAAAAAAATGTTATCTTTACCCCGCAATCAATCTATTTTATTAACCCATTAAAACAATAAAACTATGGCTAGTAGAAGAAATTTAAAAAAGAACGTCAATTATATTTCCGACCTTATCGCAGGTCTGTGTATCGTAGAAAGCATGAATGCCAAAGATGAAAACCGTGAAGAACTGAGCAAATTGTTCCTTCAGGCAGTCAATCTCCGTCAGGACATCATCAGCCGCATCAGCCATACTGAACCGGGTAATGTAAAAGGCTTCTATAAGAAACTGAAAGAAGACTTCAACAACGGTACACAAACTATTTTCAAAAAATTGGAAGAACTGGGTAAATAAGGAGCATGAAACAAGCCATTTGCAGCTTTATCTACCACAAGATACTGGGATGGAAAGCTGAAGTTTCCGTCCCTGATTTCGACAAGTGCATTATCTGTGCAGCCCCTCACACCACGAACTGGGACCTGTTTATCGGCAAGCTGTTTATCAGTGCCATAGGTCGTGAGTCGGGATTCATGATGAAAAAAGAATGGTTCTTCTTTCCGTTGGGTATTTTGTTCCGCTGGATGGGAGGAATCCCCGTACATCGTGACAAACGTACCTCAATGGTAGATCAAGTCATCAAGCAAGTAAACGCCAGCGAGAAATTTCATCTTGCCATCACCCCTGAAGGAACCCGCTCTCCTAACCCGAACTGGAAAAAGGGATTCTATTACATAGCATTAGGGGCAAACATTCCTATCGTACTGATCGGCATCGATTACGAAAAGAAATGTATAACAGCAGGCAAGTATATCATACCCAGCGGGGATATAGACAAGGATATGCGCGAAATCAAATTGTATTTCAAAGATTTCAAAGGAAAACATCCTCACAAGTTCGTCTTAGGCGATATAGACTGACAATGTATAGTCTTTATATACAACGTCCTGTGTGCTTTTTCACACGGGACGTTTTGTTTTTATAATTCATCAGGAAGTTCCTTTTTCTTTTTGTACAAATTTTCTCTAAAACTTCATGATATTTTGGAGAAAAGATGCTGAATTTTTAATCAAAATATCTGCAATAATTTATTTCCCGCCTTCGATTCACCGGAAGTTGACAGACAGTACTTTCGACAAGACAAACATACACGTCAAGATTCACATGAAATTTTGTAACTTTGCAGACAATTTTTGAGACAACAACAATGAAAAATAAACTCATCCAACTATCTACATGGATTGCCACCCATATTACCTTTGTGGTAGTGCTAGTGACGGCTGTGGCCCTCTTTTTGCCTTCTTCGTTCGCCTGGATAGACACTTCGGCCATCACACCAATGCTGGGCGTGGTGATGTTCGGCATGGGACTAACACTCCGTCCGTCCGACTTCAGACCGGTCTTACAGCATCCGAAAGACATTCTCGTCGGCGAACTGGCACAGTTTCTTATCATGCCCTCACTGGCGTGGCTACTCTGTAAGTTACTGTCTTTGCCGGAAGAACTCGCCTTAGGAGTAATCCTCGTAGGATGTTGTCCGGGAGGTACGGCCAGCAACGTTATCTGCTACCTGGCCAAAGGTGATGTAGCCCTGAGTGTAGCTATGACCGGAGTTTCTACCCTGCTGGCTCCCATCATGACACCTGCCCTCGTATGGTTACTTGCCGGTGAATCGGTGGAAGTAGACGTAGCAGGCATGTTCTTAAGTATCGTACAAGTGGTGATAGTACCCATCGTACTAGGAGTGGCTGCCAATCATTACTTCCAGCGGACTACTCGACGAATAGTGCCGTTGCTACCGATGATTTCTACCTTATCCATTGCCTTCATCATCGGCATTATCGTAGCACACAACGCGACCAGCATCCTTACATGCAGCCTGATAGTAGCTGTAGCGGTAATTCTGCATAACGTATTCGGACTAGTCTTAGGGTACTGCCTCTCTGCCATAACCGGAAGCGAACCGTCTAAACGTTCGGCCATTGCCATCGAGGTCGGCATGCAGAATTCCGGTCTGGCGACTTCACTTGCCGCCACCCATTTTGCCTTGTTTCCCATGGCGGCCGTACCTGGAGCCATGTTCTCGGTATGGCACAACTTCTCGGGCAGCATTGCGGCACAGATTTTCAGAAGACAGTCAGATAATCAGCATAATGTGATTTTATAAGAATCAAGGCCTATATGGTATTCGGTGCATTAGATAAGAAAAGTTGAGGTAAGGGCTAAAGTTAGCAATAAAGCCTATAAAATTTTGCCATTCGTATCTATATAATACCAGTCGGGACTATCCCAGTAATATTTTTCATCTTTAGAATCAGGAACGACCTTACTTTCTCCTGAAAATGTAACCTTTGCCTTGCCATTCTCAAAAGGGAAGGCAAATTTGAATTGGGGCTTTATAACTATATTCCCTAAAGAATCAGCGAAGCCAATCAGTCCGTTTTCATCCGTTATACGAAACAGTCCTTCCCGAAGTTTATCCGGTCAGTTGTCATACTGAAAGACGTAGAACAGTTCTTCGCCTTGACCATTCAAGCAGACAATCCGGGTATCTTGCTTGTTTTCGTATGCGAAAACTAAATTTTTGACACGATTTATTTGACAGTAATTATACTTGCCGTATGGCACAATGGTATCTCCCCGTTCATTCAGGAAGCATACGGGAACACCTGTCTCAAGATTTTTCTCAAATGTATGAGCAATCAGTTTGCCTTTTGTCTTCCTGAAGAAAACGTTCATGGTCCATATAGACTCCCGGTATTTGCTTTTGCCATAATAACTGATGGCAGGTGTCCATCGGGGCATACCTTTGATAATATCCACTACTTGCGCGTCCCACTCATGTATGCCGCAGCTACGGAAAACATCAACTTCGGATACTTCTCCATACGAATTTATTTTTACTTTATAAAATCCTCTCACCTGTTCTTTATTACCTAACAAACTCGGGTCGTACACAAGTCTTTCGTCTATATAATTTTGTATAGTCCTTGGATTTCCATCCATGAAACGAGATGGTGATTCCCATTCCACAAAGCAATGTTTCTGTTCTTCTTCCCAAATACTGTCTTTTCTTACTCTGTCTTTATAGTGTTGTGGCAGAAACGGGACATATACCGTGTATAGACATTCCATACGCTTCCCGTTCTTGTCCCGACATGGTAGGCAGTGTGGAAGTTCTTTGGTCAATCTAATGACTTCCTTGTCGAAGTCTTTATATTTGGTTGTCAAAATATTGATAGCACGTGGCAATCCCAAAGTATCAATGGAAAACATCACTACAGAATACCCTGCCCTGTTCTTTTTCAGCAATTCTTCCGGGTATTTCATCTTGGAAACATAGTATTTTGTCAGATCATAATCCCAAACAGCCCATCGTGGAGGTTCTATCGTAGATAAATCTTTAACAGGTTCTCCGGTTATCATTGTAACACCCATGTTCCAAATTTCCTCTTTACGCCAGATACTGTCCAGCCGTTCTTCGTTCTTACGCTGTCCTTCAATACTGTTGTCTGTTACACATTTGACAGAGCCGACTCCTATCGTCAAGCTATCCGGCAGATATTGGAAAACCAAAGTGCTGTCTGTCAGTTCTTGAATGATATACTTTTTCCTTGACTCAAAAACCTTGATTGTATCTCCACATAAAGAATAAGAATAAAATGTTTCTGTTTTCTTCTCATCAGATAAAAAAGTCTTTTTCCATCCTGCATCACGAAATTCCATCTTCATAGCATATTGCTTACCTTTTGGTAATTGTACATTCCAGATTTTGTTTAATACCCCTCTTTATCTTCTTTTTTGTTCCACTCTGCAAATGGAAATTCACAGCATGGGTTACTCAATAAGTTTTCTTCTATCATTTGATTATTTCCTTTTATATATTCAGATATTTCTTCGTCTCTAAATCCACCCTCTTTTGCATTATCATAACTTTGTGAATAATATATTGTTTTTATATTTGCCCAGCAAGCTGCTGACAAGCACATTGGACAGCATTTTGCAGTTGATACAAGTATGCAATTCTCTAGTGATTTTGTGTTTAGTTGTTTGCAAGCACTTCTAATTGCATTTATTTCTGCATGTGCGGTTGGGTCTTTTGAGCGTAAAACCGTATTTCTTTCTACTACTAATATGATGTATCTATCATTATCTTTTTTGTAGATTATTCCCGCTCCAAAAGGTCCTCCAATATTATTTTTTACTCCATCTGTTGCATATTTTGAAGCAAGTTCATACACAACATTTACACATTCTTCTAGATTTTCATATTCGTTATTTTCTACCTCATAATTAAACATATTATTCTCCTTTCTTTACAGCTATAAGGGCTTTTATTTTTATTCCTTGTTCTTTAAACATGTTCTCATGTTCAGTTTCAATATTTTCTTGATCTTGCCAAAAGTTTTCTTCATTTGCTAAGTCATATGTTATTTTTTCTATCTCGAATCCAGCTTCTTTAAAGTAGTTCAGGCTGTCACTAAATAGATTATCGTCATCTGTCTTGAAATAAATTTTGCCATCTTTTGCTAGGAAATTTTTATATTTTTCTAATTGTCTGGTATGAGTTAATCTTTTTTTATGATGTTTTCCTCTTGGCCAAGGATTGCAAAAATTTATGTATATACGTTCGATCTCGTCTTGATTGTCAAATATGTTTAATATTCTATCAATGTCATATCTTGTAATATAAATGTTGTCAACTGCTGTGTTTTCTTCTTTGTAAGCTTGTTCAATATTTCTTTTAGCTAGTCCTAACATTGCATCTACTAAATCTATTACAATATAATTGATGTTTTTATTTTTGCTTGCTAATTTAGAAATAAATCCGCCTTTTCCACAACCAAGTTCCATGTATATAGGGTTTTCGTTAAATAGAGTTTTCCATTTTCCTTTATATTCTTCCGGATTGTCTATATAAAAATTGCTTGCTTCCAGCTCCGGTCTTGCCCATTTTTTAAAACGTATTCTCATGTTTATTTATTCTCCGTATTTTGTGATTTTTTGACATATATATTATACACAAAAAATACTATAATTTCAATGAAATTATAGTATTTTGTTTTGTTAGTCTACATATTCATTTAATGGTTTTGTTCTATACTCTAAGTCTCCCATTTTTTCTGTTGTAACATAACCAGGTTCTGCATTTATAACATCTGGTATTCTATTTACAATCGTTGCACAAGTTAGCTCTACTGTTGCTGGTTTTGCAACTGTTATTGTTGTGTCTGGTTCTCCATATACTGTCCATTCGTTTTTGTCGTATTCTTCTGGAGAATATACTTTTCCTATACATTCTGTTTCAAGTGTTATTCCTTCTTCTGTTTGAGTTGTTACAACTGCACTCATTCCTGTTGCATCTCCTTGTATTTTTATATGTTTATTTCTCTTTTGGATTTTTCTTTGGATTTAATTTTTTGATTTAAGTTTGTTAATCTAGATTTACGTAAATTTGTTAACGTGTTAATTATATAGCCTAAATGCTTGCTTGTCCAGAAAAACCGTATGTCAAAGTTCGACACACGGTTTCGTTCTTTGTTGATTTTTGGGCTTTTTTAATTGATTATTTAGAAGTTTGTAAATTGACAAGTGTTTCTGAAATTTTTCGCTCTTTGTAACACTTATTTTTTATTTGAATAGTATATATCATAACGAATGAGTTATTAAGTAAATTAATCTTTTATAAGGGAGGTAATTAGTATGGGAAATTGTTGTAATAGCGAACTACTTTGGTTCATCATATTATTCCTATTGCTTTTCTGCTGTGGATGTGGAAACAGATGTTGCTGTAACAACTAATGATGCTAATAGATATGTACTTATTTAGGGAGGTGAATCATAATGCCAGAGAATAATAGATGCTGTGGTGGAAACTGTGGATGTGGTTTCGGAGGAAATAGCTGTATTTGGATATTCATAATTCTTATAGTAATTTGCTGTTGCTGTGGAAATAATAATGGATGTTGCTAATTTCTAATATGTTTTTTACGTAGAAAATTCACCTACCTTTTTGGTAAGTGAATTTTATTTTAAATACTTCTCATCTCTTTTATCATTATGTCTGCAAATACTCCATAGCCTTGTGTTGGATCATTTACAAGTACATTTGTTACAGCTCCTACAAATTTTCCTTCTTGAATTATCGGAGCTCCGCTCATCCCTTGTATTATTCCTCCTGTTTTTTCTAACAATTCTTTATCCGTTATTTTAATCAACATACTTTTGTTATTTTGATTGTTGTTAATATAGACTTTTTCAATTTCTATATCATATTTCTTTTTTGCAGAGTTTTCTAATTGGCATATTATTTGAGCTTTTCCCTCTTTTATTTCGTTTCTTGGAGCCACTTCCATTTCTTGTGTTAAGTCCGCTTCTAAATAATTTTTATTTTTAACCGTTCCATATACACCAAAATTTGTGTTTTTATAAATTCTTCCTATTGTTTTGCCTTCATCTATTGTACCTCTAATTTCTCCCGGATAACCTTTTCTGCCTTTTGTTATTGACACAATATTTGCTGTAACTAATTCTCCATTTGCAATATTTACAATTTCTTCTGTATCTATATCAGATATTCCATGTCCTAAAGCCATAAATAAATTTGTACTAGGTTCATAAAAAGTCAAAGTTCCAACTCCGGCTGCTGCATCTCTTACCCATAATCCAATTTTATATGTGTTTTTTGATTTAACTGGTGTAATATCTGTTTGCATAGTTTTGTCATTTCTTAAATATTTGATATTTATAGTATTACCTTTGCTATTTTCTACCTCTTTTATTAGATCTTCTGTATTACCAACTATGTTATTGTTTATTTCTAATATTGTATCTCCTTGTTCTATTCCAGAATTCTCATATGGCTTCTTTTTTTCGTTTTTATCTGTTTCTATTTGGCTCATTCCTACTACCAGGACTCCTTTTGTGTACAGCTTCATTCCTATTGCATTTCCGAGCGGAACCACCATTGTTTTTGGTATTACATTCACATTTACTTCTTTTACTGGTATTGTTCCAAAAAGATTTAAGTTAAGACTGTTTGTTCCTTCTGAATTAATTTTTTCTTTGTTTATATTGCTAGCCGTTAATATCGTCTTGCTATTTTTTGATGCAAGTGTAAGTCCAGTGGCGATTTTTAGATTTAGGTTTTCCCCTTCAAATATTATTATATTGTTTGGTATTGAGTTTATCGAGCATATATATACATATGATAAAAGTAATACTAATACTACTGCGATTTTTGCAAAATTTTTCCTCATTACTTTTTCTCCTTTTGTGCATAATAAAAATAACAAATAAATTTTTGAAAATTTATCTGTTATTATTATGACCAAATATATATGTTTTAAACTTACTTAATTTTCTTTATTGAGCTGACATGTTTGATTGATATTTTTTGATTAGCCAGTTGTAATAATTAAATGGTTCTATTGTTTTTGGTGTTTTGTAATCAATTCCATGTGTGTCAACTGTGATTTGATTTATTACTGGTGGATTTACAGGAACGTCTATTCCAGATTTTGCATTTTCGTCCCTTGTAACAACTTCAACATTTGCTATTTGTTCTAATATATCTAGCCCTTCGATTACTTTTCCAAATCCTGCATATAAGCCATTTAGATTTTCCATATCCTTTGTAAGTATAAAGAATTCTGCTCCTGCTGAGTTATATCCTTGAGTTGTTAAAGATGCATCTTGTCTTCCATAGTCGTTTCTTTCCATTGCTATAACGCCTTTTTGCATTTTTAAAGTATTGTTTCTATATCCATTTGCTGTAAATTCTCCTGATATTGCATATTCTGCATCATCATCTTCTGAAACATTATCTTTTATATTGCTTAGTTTTGGCATTGTCATTGAATCTGTACTTTCACTTCCAGCTTTAACAAAATAATCTGGTATTGTTTTATTAAACTGTTTGCCATTGTAATATCCACGGTTTGCAAGTGCTATAAAGTTTGTTACTGTATTTGGTGCATATTCTGGATATAATTTTATTTTTATTGTTCCAAAATCTTGTACTTCTATTGATGCAATAGGATTTTCCACTTTTTGTGTTAATTTTTTTATATATCCTACTCCTAAAAATACTAATCCTGCTATTGCTAGTATTATCACTATTATTAATATTACTTTTAAAAAATTTTTCATTATTTATTCCTTACCTTTCATTTATATAATTTCATTGTCAAACACAAACTGCTCTTGCATTCTTCTTAATGATTGTTTTATTGTTCTTGCTCTAACTTCTCCTATTCCATCAACTTCGTCTAGTTGAGGGATGTCTGCTGACAAAATGTGTTGGAAAGATTTGAAAGACTTAACCAGATTTTCTACTATACTTGATGGCATTCTTGGTATTTTATTTAGTACCCTATAACCTTTTGTGTAAACTCCAACTTCATCGTAGTTGTCAAAGTCTTCATATCCAAGTAATTTTGCAATTACTTGTGATTTCATTAATTCTTCATATGATAATTTGCGTATTTCTTCTAATACTTTATCTGGACTTCTCCTTCTACTTACCACCATATAATCTTTAATCATTAAAAGTTCTTCTGTCTCTAAGTCTCCTACTAATTCTTCTAATTGCATTTCTAGTAATCTTCCATCTTCTCCAAGTTCATATATTGCTTTTTGAACTTCGTCAACTACACTCATTACCATTTCAGCTCTTTGTATTGCCACTATTACATTCTCTAGTGTTACAATATCATTAAATTCATATTCATTTAGAAGATTTAATTTTCTGTCAAATACTTTCATATATTTTTCAACTGTTTGTAAAGCTTGGTTTGCCTTTGTTATTACTTGAGCTGTATCTTCTAATACATATCTATTATTGCCTTTAAATATTGTTATTATATTTCTTCTCTGAGATATGCTTATAACCAAATCTCCTGTCTGTTTTGCTGTTCTTTCTGCCGTTCTGTGTCTTGTTCCTGTTTCTACTGTTTGAATTGATGATGAAGGAATTAACTGTGCATTTGCAAATAAGATTTTCTTAAAGTCTGAGCTTATTACTATCGCGCCATCCATTTTTGCAAGCTCATAAAGTCTAGCCGGCGAATATTCTACATTTATGTTAAATCCTCCGTCTACAATATCCATTACTTCTTTTCCGTCTCCTATTACAATAAGTCCTCCAGTTTTTGCTTTTAAAATATTTTCCAAACCTTCTCTTATCTGAGTTCCTGGAGCTATTGTTTTTAGCACCTCAATAATTTCGTTATTGCTTGTTGCCAATGTTCATTCCTCCCTCGTCCCTGTTGGGCGATTATTTTAAACCTATTTTTTGCAAAGCTTCATTTATTGTCCTAACACCTATTATATCTATTTTATAGTCTTCTTTCAATAGTTTTTTATTATTTTCTGGAATTATGCACTTTTTGAATCCCATTTTTTCTATTTCTTTTATTCTTTTTTCTATCATGTTGACGCTTCTAATTTCTCCTGTCAGCCCAACTTCTCCTATTGCAACCACATCATTTGGTATACTTATGTTTCTAAAACTTGATGCTATTGCTAAGACTGTTCCCAAGTCCACTGCTGGTTCTACTAATCTTATTCCACTTACTACATTTAAGTAAACATCTTGCGAACCTAATGGCATACTCGCCTTCTTTTCTAAAACTGCAATTAACATTGTTAATCTGTTGTAATCTATTCCGTTTGCTGCTCTTCTTGGTAATCCATAAACGCTTGGTGTCGTTAGTGCTTGAAGTTCTATTAAAAGCGGTCTTGTTCCTTCCATGCTTGCTACTATTATTGAGCCTGGGGGATTGTCTGATCTATCTGATATTAATATCTGTGAAGGATTTTTTATTTGTACCATTCCTTCATTTCTCATCTCAAACATTCCTATTTCGTTTGTTGATCCAAATCTATTTTTTACGCTTCTTAAAACTCTATATGAAAAATATCTTTCTCCCTCTAAATATAGAACAGTGTCTACCATATGTTCTAAAACTCTTGGTCCTGCTATATTGCCGTCTTTTGTAACGTGTCCAATTATTATTGTTGTAATTCTATGTCCTTTACTTATTCTCATTATTCTTGCTGTTATTTCTCTAACTTGACTTACCGTTCCTGCTGCTGATGTAATTTCTTCTGAGTACATTGTTTGAATTGAGTCGATTATTACTAGCTTTGGATTCATTGCAAGTATTGTTTCTTCTATTACATCTATATCTGTTTCGCCTAAAAACATTATGTTGCTATTTTTTATTCCAAGTCTGTCTGCCCTGATTTTTACTTGTTCTGCCGATTCTTCTCCTGATATGTATAATACTTTTCCATTCCCAGTTATCTTGTCGCATAATTCTAATATGAGAGTAGACTTTCCTATTCCAGGTTCTCCTCCAAGCAATACTAGAGATCCATTTACTAGTCCTCCACCCAAAACTCTATTAAGTTCTGCAATTCCTGTATCAATTCTTGACTCGTTCTTTCCTACAACTTCATCCAACACTTGT
>OGHT01000237.1_pt1 | contig 11748 bp, 8 predicted proteins | sample 1571631 | NCBI WGS metagenome assembly OGHT01 (sample SAMEA2581939, study PRJEB24529) | metagenome | biome: Human gut stool | place: China | collected 2011
ATCCTTTTCTATATAATCGTATTTTCTTACACTAAATGTCCGATCCACTCTTCACGATCTCCCGGCAAAAGATCAATAACCGGAACCTCTACCATAGTGTAACAACCTGGTTGTTGACGCATGGAAGCGCGAGCTACACAAACCAATACCTGAGCAGTAAGTGCAGGGTTATTAATGCGCATATTGAACTCAAACAATTGATTCTGAGTTTTACCGGAAACTCCTTTACGAGTGAGGTTTACACCATGTCCCATGTCAAGCAAAGCATCTACGCTGGGAACTAATTTCACATGTGTCTCATCATTCACAAAATATGGATCTGCCTTGATGGCAGCAGATACTTTATCAAACTCATAACCGTCTTTCAATTCGATATAAACCATACGGCGGTGAATACCTGTTCCGGTAGGAATAGTCATGGAAAGAGCAGCCTTTACACCATCAATAGCTTTTACAGCTACTGTATGTCCCATACTCATTCCAGGACCAAAGTTTGTATAAGTGATCCCTTTCGGAGCAATGGCTTCGAGCATAGTACGTACGATAGAGTCGCTTCCCGGATCCCAACCTGCAGAAATAATAGAAACTGCATTATGCTCTTTTGCAGAAGCAGACAGTGTGCGACGCAAATCTACAATACCGGTATGAATATCGAAGCTGTCAACCGTATTGATGCCAAGTGCAAGGATTTCTTTGGCATAAGTCTCTACACTGCGGGTTGGTGTACAAAGAATTGCAACATCAACGCCTTCCAATTCCTTGATATTCTTTACAACAGGGTATTCACTCAGTTCTGCGGGACGATTTTCAGCTCCAGCTCGGCGTACTACACCGGCAATTTCAAAGTCGGGAGCCGCTTGCAACGCTTCGAGCACGTATTGCCCGATATTGCCATAGCCAACAATGGCTGCTCTTACTTTTTTCATTCTTTTATGGGTTTCGTTTAACATATTTCTTTTTTTATGCTGCAAAAATAATCATTTTTTCTGTTTCTGTCGGTGAAATGGTTGTTAAAGTTAGTTTTTGTTACTCAAGGTTAGTGAAGCACAATATTTGTCGTGCGCGTGCGTTAATAAAGTATTATGATAGAATACGTCAAAGGCGAGATTGCCGAACTTAGTCCGGCAACAGCAATAATCGATTGTAACGGTTTGGGGTATGCCGTGAATATTTCATTAAATACATACTCTGCAATTCAAGGAAAAAGCACTTGCAAACTCTATATTTATGAAGCCATCCGTGAAGACGCATACGTGCTCTACGGATTCTCTACCAAGCAGGAAAGAGAACTGTTTTTACTGTTAATCTCTGTATCGGGTATTGGAGGAAATACCGCAAGAATGATTTTATCGGCCCTTTCTCCTTCCGAATTATGCGGGGTAATCAGTTCGGGAAACGACAAACTGCTGAAAACAGTTAAGGGTATCGGGCTGAAAACAGCCCAACGGATAATTGTGGATTTAAAAGACAAAATCAAGACCGGCAGCGTTGTAGCCGGCAACGCAGGGACCATAGGTACACTGGTATCGGCAGCCAACGCACAAGTACAAGAAGAAGCCGTAGCCGCCCTTACCATGCTGGGCTTTGCACAAGCCCCCTCACAAAAAGTAGTGCTTGCCATTTTGAAGGAAGAACCAAGCGCACCGGTGGAACAAGTCATCAAATTGGCATTAAAAAGACTATAATATTTATCTAAAACAAATCATGACAACAATCAACATGCAATATTGGTTGGGGGCCAATGAACGCACCCACGTACTGCCAACGGACAAATGGTACCTCGACTTTGCCACAAGCATCCTGCCCCTCGTCAAGACCTCTCCCTTGTTCAACAAGGAAGACCTGCGTACCCAAATTGACGCAGCCATCTCCCTCGGCATGTACTTTCAAGACGCCATTGCCCAAAGCGGAGGCTGGAAACTTTTCTCCGAAGCCTTTCAGGGAGTATACGGAACTTACCTGCCGTTCTATCCACTGGGTGACGATTATACGCCCGATGAAATAAATCAGGAAGACATTGCATTCGTACTGTGGACATTGAAATCACAATTCAGTATTTTTGACAAGGAATACACCTTGTTCAGTCCTTATGACAAAGACCTGCTTGCATTAAGCCAAAGCGCCTATGAACTGATGGATGCACGTTTCGAAGAAGCTCCCATCAGCGAGGGAGAATCTTCCTTCCTTTGGGTAATGGGACTTGATTTACTGGATATGCCCATTACTCCGCTGCCGGAAGTCACTCCGGAAACCAAACTGAGCAAAGATGCCGCCCGCTGTCTGGAATACAGCCAGGGGAAACCGCTGCTATACTTCACCGATTACAAGGAGCTTTGCACTTTCTTTGTCGATGTCTTGGGATGGGAAAACAAACGGTCCGCATTATTGCCCGACCTGGAATACCAAAAAGAGTTCGTGATTTATGCCAACGCCAAAGGTATGCTCGTAGCCCACAACGTGGCCGCCTATTTCTGTGAAGAACATAACCCGATGTACGATGCCAAACGCGCTGCTGCAGAGGGTTACAAGATGTTCTGCCAACCCGGAGAGTGTCCGTTCGACCTGCTGAAATACGGAATGACCAAAGGAATTCTACCCGATGTGGAACTTCCCTTCTTGAAAGGAAAAGAAACACTGCATCAATATTGGGACTTTATAGCCCGCTACTACTTATGTGAATATTATGAAGGCGAGTAACCATTCCGGCATAAAGCCCAAACGGAGCAACAAGGCCAAGTCAACCGGAAAACGGATTGGTAAATCCAAACCTTCGAAAGCGAATAATCAGCTTAACAGAAGGGTAAAATAATTGAAAATGGATAATGGAAAAATAAACAGTGCAGCGTATTTATTGAAACCGCATGGCAATTTTCCATTATCCATTATCAATTTTCAAAGTTCCACAATCTCTTCCTTACACAACGTCAGTTTCTCCACTCCTTCCGCTGTTACAACCCAAGAGTTTTCGATACCGACGGGACCAATACCTAGCAAAACAATCTTCGGTTCCAAAGCAAAGACCATGCCCGGTTCCAGCTCCTGCTTCATGCGTGGAGCCAGCACCGGCATTTCATTGATTTCCAGTCCGATGCCATGACCGATAAACTTGGCTTTTTGAGTGGCTCCCATAAAGTTGTCGGCAAAGCCCGCTTTGGTGACAATATCGATAGCGAGATTGTAAAGGTCCTCACAAACAGCACCCGGTTTCGCTTTTTCTACAACAGCCTCTTGTATGTCCAGGCAAACCTGATGGGCAACATATGCCTTTTCCGGCAACTTTCCGATAGAGAATACACGGCTCATGTCTCCCATATAGCCATAGAAGTTACCCCCCATATCAACCATAAAGCTCTGGCCGGGTTGCAACAGTGCACCGTTCACACTGATAGGCAGTGACGGGTCAAGTCCTTCGCCTCCCAGAGCAAAATCATAGGGGGCAGGCGCAGTGGCATTGTCTCCTGCCAGCAGACTTCCCATAAAAATCTCCATACTTTGTCCGAAGGTACGGAAAATACCCAGACAACCTTCCAGACGCATCAGGCGCTCTATTTCGATGGATAATTGGCGGTCTGTCATTCCTGGTCTATAAACCGAGGGTATTTGTTCGTAAGCTTTAGCATGTGCAATGCCGGAACGACGGAACATCTCAATCTCTATTTCAGTCTTGACACTTCGGGCCTTCCGGATAAGTGCCGTACCACAAGGAAGCACCTCCGTTTCAGGGAAACACGCTGCCAAACGGTTATATTCCGTAAAAGACAACTCATCCCCCTCCAGCATCAACCTCGCAGGTATGGGCAAACCACATTCCTTTAGTAAGTCAGGCAGTTGTTCCGGTTTACGGATAGGATGAATATGTTCCCCTTCAATATTGTTGGGACGTTTGATGAATAAACGGGCGGGAGCATTCAACGGCAGATACAAGTAACCGCTGACGACACGTCCATACGTATAGATTAAGTTTACATTACAAGCGATAAGAGCGGCATCAATCTCTTGTTGAGCCATGAGAGAGCGTATTTTATCACGTCTCAGTTTCAATTCAGGTAGTAACATCTCTTTGTCATTTATGGTTTCTCGGATACAAAGATACAACTTTTTTAATTGAGAATAAAAAAAGTACTGCCCCATACCTTCACAGGCGTAGGGCAGCACAAACCACAAATACAAATACAACTAAACAAAGTTTCTCTCTTAGATAATTCCCTGACCCATCATGGCATGAGCCACCTTCATGAAGCCGGCGATATTCGCTCCCTTCACGTAGTTGATGTAGCCATCAGGTTCTGTCCCATATTTTACGCATTGAGCATGAATTCCGTGCATGATGGCGTGGAGTTTTTCATCCACTTCGGCTGCACTCCAGCTGAGGTGCATGGCGTTCTGCGACATTTCCAGTCCGCTGGTAGCCACACCACCTGCATTGACAGCCTTACCCGGTGCATACATAATCTTATTTTCAATAAAAAGGTCGATAGCTTCGGGCGTACATCCCATATTGGAGATTTCGCCTACACATGTCACCTTGTTATCAATGAGGTGTTGTGCATCTTCGCCGTTCAACTCGTTCTGGGTAGCGCAAGGCAGAGCGATGTCCGCTTTCACTTCCCACGGGCGTTTGCCTGCCACGAAAGTAGAGCCGGGGAATTCGTCGGCATACGGTGCTACGATATCGTTGCCAGAAGCACGCAGTTCAAGCATATAGTCAATCTTTTCTCCACTGATACCATCTGGATCATAAATGTATCCGTCCGGACCAGAGATAGTAACTACCTTAGCACCTAATTGAGTAGCTTTGGTTGCTGCTCCCCATGCGACGTTTCCAAAACCGGAAATAGCCACAGTCTTTCCTTTTATATCTATACCTTTCTTATCGAGCATGTGTTTTACAAAATACAAACCACCAAATCCAGTAGCTTCTGGGCGGATTAATGAGCCGCCGAATTCTAAACCTTTACCAGTGAATGTACCTGTAAATTCATGTGTTAACTTTTTGTACATACCGAACATATATCCAACTTCACGGCCGCCTACACCGATATCACCGGCAGGAACATCCATGTCTGGACCTACATGACGCCATAATTCAAGCATGAATGCCTGGCAGAAGCGCATAACTTCAGCATCACTCTTGCCACGTGGTGAGAAATCAGAACCACCTTTACCACCACCCATCGGAAGAGTTGTCAATGCGTTCTTAAATGTCTGTTCGAAACCTAAGAATTTCAGGATAGAAAGATTTACAGATGCATGGAAACGGATACCACCTTTATACGGGCCGATGGCATTATTAAACTGTACACGATAACCTAAATTTACTTGTACTTTGCCTTTGTCGTCCACCCAAGGTACACGGAATGTTATGATACGGTCTGGTTCAACCAAGCGCTCTATCAGTGATGCTTTTTCAAATTCGGGATGTTGATTGTAGATATCTTCAATAGAAAGTAGAACTTCTCTAACCGCCTGCAAGTACTCTGATTCACCCGGATGCTTAGCTTCCAAAGATGACATAATCTGGTTAATGTTCATGACATTTTTAATTTAAGGTCTGACAAAATGAAATTGTTTGTTACTGCAAAGATAGGTTTTTATGTAGAACATCAAAATATTTCAGAATGTTTTTGCGGGTGAAAAGTGATAAAAAGTTAAAGCCTGAAAGGTGCTACATTTGTCTGAAAGTAATTTTTATCTGCTGCTAAGTTGCACAAATCAATAGAAATCACGTTATTTGTTAAACAAATAAAGCTTAAACCTTGAAGCTATGCTCAGTAAGTTAAAATTAAACCAACTTTATTTTAAAGATACCCAGTTTGTCAGTTTAATGACTAAACGCATCTTTAATGTACTTCTTGTGGCAAATCCGTATGATGCTTTCATGCTCGAGGATGACGGTCGCATTGATGAAAAGATATTTATCGAATACATGAATCTCAGTCTTCGTTATCCCCCTCGCTTTACACAAGTGTCTACTGAGGAAGATGCATGGAAGCAACTGGGAAATACAATGTTCGACCTGGTTATCTGTATGCCCGGATCGGACAATAGTGATACGTTCGACATTGCTCGTCAGATAAAGGAAAAATATCCTCATATACCATTAGTTGTTCTGACACCTTTCTCTCATGGTATTAAAGAACGAATGGAGCATGAAGACCTGAGTATTTTCGAGTACGTGTTCTGCTGGTTGGGAAATACAGATTTGCTGGTATCTATCATAAAGTTGATAGAAGACAAGATGAATCTGGAACACGATATAAAAGAGGTGGGTGTACAGATGATATTACTTGTAGAAGATTCCATCCGTTTTTATTCGTCTGTACTACCTAATCTGTATAAGTTCGTGCTTCGCCAAAGTCAGGAGTTTGCCACCGAAGCATTGAATGAGCACCAGCGTACGTTGCGTATGCGCGGGCGTCCTAAAATAGTACTGGCCCGCTCTTACGAAGAGGCGATGGACTTATACAATAAATACCAGAATAATACGTTGGGTATCATATCGGATGCCCGTTATCCGCGTGAGGATAAAATTGATCCGCATGCAGGTATTCGTTTTCTTACCGAAGTTAGAAGTCGTGATCCATTTATTCCATTGATTCTTCAATCGGCAGAAGTCAGCAACAAAGAGTTTGCCCTTAGTTGCGGTGCTCAGTTTATCGATAAGAACTCGAAGAAAATGAATATCGACCTGCGCGAAGCTGTTTCCGAAAATTTTGGTTTTGGTGATTTCATTTTCCGCAATCCGAATACGATGGAGGAAGTGGTACGTGTGCATAATTTGAAGGAACTTCAAAATGCCATTTTCTCTATACCGGCCGAATCATTCCTTTATCACATCAGTCGTAATCATATATCGCGTTGGTTATATTCGCGCGCCATATTCCCCGTTGCAGAGTTCTTGAAACAAATAACCTGGGAGTCTTTGCAAGACATCGATGCTCATCGCCAGATTATATTCGAGGCGATTGTGAAGTATCGCAAAATGAAAAATCAGGGAGTTGTAGCTGTTTTCCAGCGTGACCGTTTTGACCGTTATTCTAACTTTGCCCGTATCGGTGACGGTTCGCTGGGAGGAAAGGGACGAGGACTTGCCTTTATTGATAATATGGTAAAGAGGCATGCCGAATTCGAAGAGTTTGAAAATGCTTCAGTTGTGATTCCTAAGACGGTGGTACTTTGTACAGATATATTCGATGAATTCATGGATATGAACCAGCTGTATCAGGTGGCACTGAGTGATGCTGATGATGAAAACATATTACGTGCTTTTTTAAGAGCCAAGTTGCCTGACAGACTGGTTGAAGACTTTTTCGCCTTCTTCGATGTTGTGAAGTCACCTATTGCTATCCGTTCGTCCAGCTTGCTAGAGGATTCTCATTATCAGCCATTTGCTGGAATCTATTCTACTTATATGATTCCTTACCTTACAGATAAATATGAGATGCTGCGCATGCTGAGTGATGCGATAAAAGGCGTTTATGCATCGGTTTACTACAAAGACAGTAAGGCATATATGCAAGCTACCAGCAACGTTATCGATCAGGAAAAGATGGCTGTTATTTTACAGGAAGTGGTAGGTACTCAATACGGTGACCGTTTTTATCCTTCTATTTCAGGAGTAGCACGTTCTATCAATTATTATCCGATTAACGATGAACTGGCAGAAGAGGGAACTGTAAGTCTTGCTCTGGGATTAGGAAAATATATTGTCGATGGAGGACTTACGTTGAGAGTTTGTCCTTACCATCCCGATAAAGTGCTCCAGACAAGTGAGATGGAAATGGCTTTGCGTGAAACTCAGACGCGTTTTTATGCCCTCGACTTAAAAAATATGGGGCAAAACTTTTCACTCGATGATGGTTTTAACCTGTTAAAGCTTCCTGTGAAGGAAGCCGAAAACGATGGCTCTTTGAATTATATAGCTTCAACATACGATCCGTATGATATGGTAATACGCGACGGAATCTATCCAGGTGGACGTAAAGTGATAACTTTTGCCAATATTCTTCAGCACGATGTCTTTCCATTGGCACGTATTCTTCAATTGGTTCAAAAATATGGACAGGGAGAAATGCGTCGTCCCGTAGAGATTGAGTTTGCCGTAAATCTGAATGCAGCAGAGAAGAAAGGAGTCTTCTATTTGTTGCAGATACGTCCGATGGTAGATATGAAAGCCGATTTGAATGAAGATTTGGATGCTATCCCCGAAGACCAGCTCCTGCTGAAGAGTGTAAATTCTCTCGGACAAGGTATTATGGACGATATTCAAGACGTAATATATGTAAAGACCGAAGGATATTCCGCTTCCAATAATCAGCTGATTGCCTATGATATAGAGAAACTTAACAAACGCTTCCTGGATGAAGGAAAGCATTATATTCTTATTGGTCCGGGACGCTGGGGAAGCAGTGATACATGGCTGGGTATTCCGGTAAAATGGCCTAATATATCGGCTGCACGTGTCATTGTAGAGGCTGGACTCACCAATTATCGTGTCGATCCGAGTCAGGGAACCCATTTCTTCCAGAATCTGACATCCTTCGGTGTCGGTTATTTTACGATAAATGCTTATATGAACGACGGACTGTATAATCAGGAATTGCTGAACAGTATGCCGGCTGTGGAAGAAACCAAGTATTTACGCTGGGTACATTTCGATAAGCCGCTTGCTGTCAAGATGAATGGTAAGAAGAAAATAGGAGTGGTTAGTTTTGACTGATCGGATAAATATAAGACAGGTGGGGCAACTTCAGTATAATTGCTCCACCTGTCTTTTTATAGCTTTTTTATCCGTTATTCCGGTAATCCAGCGGGCTCATTCCCACATATCTTTTAAAATATTTTCCGAAAAAGGACATGTTAGCAAAGTTGAGCGAGTCTGAGATCTCCTGAATCGAAAGATTTGTTGATTTTAGTTGCGACTTTGCATCCATGATAACCATGCGCGAAATAATTTCCATGCAGGTATTTCCCGTTGCCTGTTTTACCGTAGTGCAGAGGTGTGTTTGAGTTATTCCTAACTTTTCGGCATACCATGCTACATTACGTGTTTTATTGTAATTCTGCATGACCAGCTGAGTGAAGTTTTTGCATAATATTTCGCTCTTCGACAAATTACTTTTGTTTTCATTTGCCCGGTTGCTGTACATGGCTGCTATACCTATATGTATATTATTATAGAGGTGTGGAGTTATGAACTTTCGGGTATTCTCGTTAAAGAATTCATACAGCTTTATCAAAAAACAGAGATAATCTTTCAGCAGTGCAGCACCTTCCGGACGAAGCGTAATGAGCGGACGTCCCAGAGTAATGTATAAAGTGTTCATTGTAGAACGGTTTAAGTTGGCGTGTTCTACATATTTCGATGAAAACCCTCCGAAGTATAATTCCATTTCTCCTTTTACACTGTGTATCTGAAGAATTGTTCCGGGCATAATTGTGACAAAATCGTTAGCGCGTACAATTATACGGTTCAGGTTGACCGATGCTTCTACCTCACCGCTCATACACAGAACGAATATCTCCGATTTTATCCGGCAGGGAAAATTGGTGTATAAGCTTAAAAGTTCCTTGCTTACGCCTGTTCCTACAATCCATTCCTCTGGTAAATCTATTTTGGGTAATTTTTTTTCCATCGTTTTAAACTTTCTGCAAAGTTATATGTTTTTTGAAATATAGACTATTCATAAGCAGACTAAATAATCTGTTTTACTTTATAAATTAATGATTTACATGTGAGCTATCAATGTGATATTAAAAAATGGAACAAAAATAATAAAATTAGACCTTGTCAGTTCGTCTGAAAGGTTATTACTTTGCACCGATTAATAAAAATAAAATTTTAAGGTATCAAATGAAAAAGAATTTGTTTTTTTACTTGTTTGCTGTATTGTGTACAGTGAGCCTGTTCACTTCTTGTAGTGATAATGATGAACCTGCTGTAACAGTACCGGTCAGTGCTAATGTTGCTGGTAATTATAAAGGAGCATTGAATGTTACGTTGAAAATGGAAACTGGAGATGTTCCTGCTGGTAATGTTCCTGCTCAGCTTGTTTCTGTAACAGATGCTGGAGAGAATATGGTAGATTTAAAGATAAGTAACTTTTCTTTCAGTGGAATGCAACTAGGTGATATTGAAGTAAGTGGTTGCCAGTTGACTGATGCTGGAAACGGTAAATATACTTTTACAGCAACTTCTTCGATGGACGTAACAGGGCTGCTGTCTGCTGGAATAAAGGCAAATGGAGTTTTTGAGAATGAAACGCTTACTCTCGATTTAGATATAGATGATGTCAAACTGATGGGATCTCCAGTACCTTATACTGTAAAAGTAACTTATTCTGGTACTAAACTTTCTGGTACAGAAAGTAGTGAAGCTAAAATCCTTTCTTTTGTTTTCGACAAAGAAGTTGCAGCTGTTGATTCATTGGTTGTTGGTGATGTGGTTATCAACGAAGAATCTAAGACTATTACTTTCATGGTTGCTGATACTGCAAAAGCTGAATATCTTACGGCTTTAGTTCCGACTATTGAAGTTTCTGAAAAAGCGACAGTTACTCCTGCAAGTGGTGTAGCACAGGATTTCTCAAATGGCAAGACTGTAACTTATACAGTTACTGCTGAAAATGGAACAACAGTAGAATATGTAGCTTCTATTTCTGGTAATGCTTCTTTCTATGATTTTGAAAGCTGGAGTTATGGTAGTACTATGTATCCTGAAGAACAGGATTGTCCTATATTGAATGGATGGGCTTGTTGTAACGATGCCGTCCTGTTAATTAAAAAAATGGGGATATTGGGAGGTATTACTTATGAAGGAGAATATCCAGTACGTCCTTCTATCGATGATGTACATGCAGGTGAAAAGGCTCTTTTGCTGGAATCTGTAGATACTAAAGGCGGAAACATTTTCGGTACTCCTGTTCCTAAGGTAACAGCAGCTACAGCATTTTTAGGAACATTTAATGCTTTTGGTGCATTAGGAGGAGATCCTATGGCTACTACAAGCTTTGGTGTTATGTATGACAAACAACCGCTTAAAGTAACAGGCTTTTATAAATATACTCCGGGTGCTGAATTTTATAATGCAAATGGTGAATTGCAGGCTGGTGTTACTGATAAATGCTCTTTAAGTGCAGTGCTTTATGAAGTTTCTAGTGAAGATGAAACTTTGAATAGATCGGAAGAGCAGATACCATTCCCAAGTTGTCGGTGTATGCCATGGCAGGCATCAGTTTTGCCTGACGTGTGACGATCTCCCCTTTGCTGGGAAGTAACTTTCCGCTTGAGGCAAATGTCGATTTCATTTCATTGTAATCGCCCAAGCTGACTGCTGTGGTTGCATTCATATTGCCTGCAATATAAGCATACCCCCAGTCTATACAAATCAGGTCGCCTTTGTGGGCTGTGACGGGTTGGTCGATCGTTCCGGCCTGTATATAACTCAAACCATTGCGGTGGATCACTTTAGCAATTGTAGGTTGTATGGGTTTGTTTACTGCCAGTTGTGGAGTGGTTTCTATATATACCTGTACATCATGCTGTTTTTTGTCGATGGAGCGCACCTGATAAGAGATGTAGTTGACCGGAGTAGAGATGAGATCCAGATCGTCCAGCATCAAGGGGGCTGTAAACACGACATTCAGTTCTACCGGTCCGCAAGCGAATGTATAATAAGTCTGCGTGGGCAACACGGAAACAGATTTCTGTATGGCAAGATTTTCAAAGGCAGTCGTTTGGTTGTTAGGC
>OGHT01000247.1_pt1 | contig 11397 bp, 9 predicted proteins | sample 1571631 | NCBI WGS metagenome assembly OGHT01 (sample SAMEA2581939, study PRJEB24529) | metagenome | biome: Human gut stool | place: China | collected 2011
GCATGATGGACAGTTTCTATAAAGGCTTCCATCCGTTGGTAGATAAGACCATTCACTCTAAGACTGAGCATAAGGTGGGTGAAAGGGTATTGGGAACAGATCCTGTAAGCGGTAAGCCGGTATCGGTTAAGATAGGTCGTTTCGGTCCGGTTATTCAGATTGGTACTGCCGATGATGAGGAAAAACCGCGTTTTGCGCAGTTGGCAAAGGGATTGTCGATGGAAACCATTACGTTGGAAGAAGCATTGGATGCGTTCAAGCTTCCCCGTACGTTGGGGGATTATGACGGCCATACGGTAACGGTAGGAGTAGGGCGTTTCGGACCATACGTGCGCTATGACAAACTGTTTGTTTCTATTCCTAAAGGAACGGATCCGATGGAGATTTCTTTGGATGAGGCGGTAGAGTTGATCAAGAATAAGATAGAAGCGCAGGAGAAGAAGTTTATTAAAGTATTCGATGCTGACCCTGATATGCAGGTCTTGAACGGACGTTACGGCCCATACATCAGTTATCAGAAAAAGAATTATAAGATTCCTGAGAATGTAGAACCGGCAGATTTAAGTCTGGAGGCTTGTTTTAAGGTGATTGAATTGCAGAAAAGCAAGGCGGAAACGCGTAAAACGAAAGCGGCTTCAAGAAACAGGGGAACCGTAAATATGGAAGAGGAGTCCGAAAAGCCCGAAGAATCCGCAAAAAGTAAGGCGGCTTCCAAGGTAAAGGGCACTGCAAAAGCAAAAAAATGACACGTATATTTTTAATAGGATATATGGGCGCGGGCAAAACGACTCTAGGTAAGGCGTTTGCCCGTGAAATGAGTCTGAATTTCATTGATTTGGACTGGTTTATCGAGGAACGTTTCCATAAAACCGTTCAACAGCTGTTCTTGGAACGCGGAGAAGACGGATTCCGGGAACTGGAACGGAAAATGTTGCACGAAGTGGCCGAGTTTGAAGATGTGGTTGTTTCGACCGGTGGAGGAACACCTTGTTTTTTTGATAACATGGAGTATATGAATGACTGTGGTGATACGGTATTTCTGGATGTGGAACCTGCTGTGTTGTTTCGCCGTCTGAGAGTGGCCAAGCAGCAACGTCCATTGTTAGCAAATAAAAGTGATGAGGAACTGATGGATTTTATCTGTGAGGCGTTACAGAAAAGACATCCGTTTTATTCAAAGGCGAAACATCTGTTTAAGGCTGATGAGCTGGAGGATAAAAGACAAATTCAAGCCTCTGTTGACAGCTTGAGAAAGAAATTGAATAAATAATTATATATAGTAAAATACACACTCTTTGTACAGAAGAAGAAATGAGAAAATGGCGTATTGAAGATTCGGAAGAACTCTACAACATAGCAGGGTGGGGAACTTCGTACTTTGGTATCAATGACAAAGGTCATGTTGTGGTGACACCGCGTAAGGATGGGGTTGCCGTCGATTTAAAAGAGTTGGTGGACGAGTTGCAGTTGCGCGATGTAGCGGCTCCGGTATTGGTGCGTTTTCCCGATATTCTGGACAACCGCATCGAGAAGGTGTCCTGCTGCTTCAGACAGGCAGCCGACGAGTACGGGTATAAAGGAGAGAACTTTATTATCTATCCCATTAAAGTGAATCAGATGCGTCCCGTGGTAGAAGAGATGATTAACCATGGGAAGAAGTTCAATCTGGGGCTGGAAGCGGGTTCAAAGCCGGAGTTGCATGCTGTGATAGGGGTCAATACAGACCCGGGTTCCCTCGTGGTTTGTAACGGATATAAGGACGAGAGCTTCATTGAACTGGCACTGTTAGCACAGAAAATGGGCAAACGCATTTTTCTTGTTGTAGAGAAACTTAATGAGTTGAATCTTATTGCCAAGATGGCGAAGCAATTGAAGGTGAAACCTAATATCGGCATTCGCATTAAATTGGCTTCCAGTGGAAGTGGCAAATGGGAAGAAAGCGGAGGAGATGCCAGCAAGTTCGGACTGACATCCAGTGAACTGCTCGAAGCGCTGGACTTCTTGGAGAAAAAAGATATGAAGGACTGTCTGAAGCTGATACATTTCCATATCGGCAGTCAGATAACCAAGATACGCCGCATCAAGAATGCTTTGCGTGAAGCTTCGCAATTCTTTGTGCAGCTGAACAAGATGGGCTTCAACATCGAATTCGTGGATACCGGTGGCGGTATGGGAGTTGATTATGACGGTACACGCTCTTCAAGTAGCGAAAGCTCCGTCAACTATTCCATCCAGGAATATGTCAACGATGTGGTGTCGACTTTCGTCGATGTTGCCGACAAACACGGGTTCCCTCATCCCAATATCATTACCGAAACGGGACGCAGCCTGACTGCCCATCACTCCGTGCTTATCTTCGAAGTGCTGGAAACGGCTTCCCTGCCCGAAATGGACGACGACTGGGAACCGGGAGAGGATGCTCACGAACTGGTGAAGGAACTGTATGACATCTGGGATAATCTGAGCCAGCGCAGTATGCTGGAACCTTGGCACGATGCGCAGCAGATACGCGAAGAGGCACTCGACCTTTTCAGCCATGGCATCGTCGACCTGAATACGCGTGCACAAATAGAGAAACTCTACTGGAGTATCTGCCGCGAAATCAACTCCATTGCCAGCGGCATGAAGCACTGCCCCGAGGAATTCCGCAAGTTGAGCAAGCTGCTTGCCGACAAGTATTTCTGTAACTTCTCGCTGTTCCAGTCATTGCCCGATTCCTGGGCCATCGACCAGATGTTCCCCATCATGCCCATACAACGGCTGGATGAAAGACCCGACCGCGAGGCTACCTTGCAGGATATGACTTGCGACTCGGACGGCAAAATTGCCAATTTCGTCAGCTCGCGTGCCGATACGACCACCCTGCCGCTGCACTCGTTGCGCGACAAGGAACACTACTATCTGGCGGTTTTTCTGGTCGGAGCTTATCAAGAGATTCTGGGAGATATGCACAATCTGTTTGGTGATACGAATGCCGTGCATGTGTCTGTCAATTCCAAAGGCTACACCATCGACCAACTGATTGACGGCGAGACGGTGGCTGAGGTGTTGGACTACGTGCAATATAATCCTAAAAAACTGGTACGTACGCTGGAAACTTGGGTGACGCAGTCCGTCAAGGAAGGGCGTATCTCTGTGGAAGAAGGGAAGGAATTCTTGTCTAATTACCGTTCCGGACTGTACGGATATACTTATTTGGAATAAAATGGAGAAACTGACTGTAATAAAGGTGGGTGGCAAGATTGTAGAAGAGGAAGCCACCCTCTATAAGTTATTGGATGACTTTGCAGCCATCGAAGGCTACAAGGTCTTGGTACACGGAGGCGGACGCTCGGCCACGAAGCTCGCTGCCCAACTGGGTATTGAAAGTAAAATGGTGAATGGCCGCCGCATCACTGATGCCGAAACGCTGAAGGTGGTGACCATGGTGTATGGCGGACTGGTGAATAAGAATATCGTTGCCGGCTTGCAGGCGCGTGGTGTCAATGCACTGGGCTTGACGGGAGCCGATATGGATGTAATCCGTTCGGTAAAGCGTCCCGTGAAGGAGGTGGATTATGGGTTTGTGGGCGATGTGAAGCAGGTGAATGATGCTTTCTTGGCAGACCTCATTCATAAGGGTGTGGTTCCCGTGATGGCTCCGTTGACACACGATGGAGACGGGCACATGCTGAATACGAATGCCGACACTATTGCCGGAGAGACCGCCAAGGCTTTGGCAGGTTTGTTCGATGTAACTTTGGTGTTCTGCTTTGAAAAGAAGGGTGTGCTGCGCAGCGAAGACGATGATGACAGCGTGATTCCACAGATAACGCCGGAGGAATTTAAGCAATATGTAGCCGATGGAGTGATTCAAGGTGGCATGATTCCAAAATTGGAGAACTCTTTCGAGGCGTTGAATGCGGGTGTGTCCGAAGTCGTAATCACTTTAGCATCAGCCATCAACGGGAACAGTGGAACCCGTATCCGAAAATAATTCAAAAAAAAACGGCAATAGGCTGTAACTTTCTGAATACTTAACCGTCAATTTATTAGAGATGCAAGAACTCAGCTTTCGTAATGACATTCTCCCGCTGAAGGATAAGCTCTTTCGGTTAGCCCTGAGAATTACGTTCGATAGGGCAGAGGCAGAGGATGTTGTGCAGGAAACGCTGATAAGGGTTTGGAACAAGCGTGACGAGTGGTCGCAATTCGGTTCTATTGAGGCCTATTGCTTGACTGTGGCAAGAAATCTGGCGATAGACCGTAGCGAGCGAAAAGACTCCCGTACCGTGGAGCTGACCCCCGAAATGGAGCAGGCCTCCGATGCATCGGGCCCTTACGAGAAGCTGGTGAACAAGGAACGGATGGCGTTGATACACCGGCTGATGAACAGACTTCCCGAAAAGCAGCGGCTGATTATGCAGCTTAGGGATGTGGAAGGTAAGAGCTATAAAGAAATAGCAGCAGTCCTGAACTTGACCGAGGAGCAGGTAAAAGTGAACCTCTTCAGGGCGCGGCAAAAAGTAAAACAAACGTTTATTGATATAGAAGGTTATGGACTCTAAATATATAGAACAACTCTTGGAACGCTACTGGCAGTGCGAAACTTCTTTGGAAGAGGAGGCTGAATTGCGTGCTTTCTTTAGCGGAAGCGATGTGCCCAAGCACTTGCTTCGCTACAAGGATTTGTTCGTATATCAGCAGCTTCAGCAGGAAGTGCATCTGGGTGAGGATTTTGATGCCCGGGTGCTTGCCGAAGTGGAAGTTCCGGTGGTCAAGGCAAAGCGCCTGACATTGACTGCACGCTTCATGCCGCTGTTCAAAGCCGCCGCAGTAGTAGCAGCGGTCCTTTCGATGGGGAATGTGATGCAACATTCATTTTTCTCGGATGTAGAGGAGGTGGCCGCAGCCGATACTATCGGTAAACAGATTTCCGCACCGTCGGTAGCTCTCTCGGGAGATGTGGTCGTGTCTCATGAGAAGCAGGTAATGGACAGCCTGCGCCGGGTGGACAAGGAACTGGAAATCAAGGAATAGATATTTTCATTTGCTTTTAAAATAACATTTTCATTTGCTTTAAACATAATAGTTAGTGTGCTTTATTAAAACAACTTGAGGCTGTGAAGTTTCAATTCTCTCAAAATCTTATAAAAACTAACTAAAATAGAAGGGACGCCGCGTGATGCAGCGTCCCTTTATTGTTTTGCCTGCGAGTTATTATTTACAGTATATATAGTTTGGAATCTACTGTTTTTTTTCTCAACTTTACTCGCTCCAAATATATAATGGAGACCATGAGAAACATACTATATATCTGTATAATGCTTTTAGGCATTATGTGCTTCGTTGGCTGTAATGACCATAATGGCCACAAAATACTTTTGGCGCGGACCGATTCTTTGTTACAGAACCGTCCGGACAGTGCGCTAAAGTTGCTTAATTCCATAGAGAAGGATGTTGGATTTTCAGAAGCGGAATGGATGAAGTTCGTTTGGAACTGTGCGCAGGCCCGCTACCGTATGGGTATGTCATTGGTGGAAGATTCGCTGCTTCCCGGCGCGATACACTACTATCGTGAGCAGAAAGACTCTTCCCGTATGTTGGATAGTTACCTGCTTGAAGCCTCTTATTATAAATGGATGAAGCAGGAGGAGCGCATGGATGAAGCGATTGAGAATGGCTTGGACTATGCCATAGCCCGGAAAGACACCTTCTGGCTTCTTCTTTTTTATCGGGGAAAGGCAGAGGTGGCTTATCAGAGAAATGATCACTCCCAGGTGATAGAGCTGATGGAAAAGATATTGCAATACGCTGATAAACTGTCTGTCCGAGAACGTAGTTCCGTATTCTATAACTTAGGACTTAATATGGCGTTGATTAACCATCCTTCTTCTTCTGATTATTTTGAACGGAGCATTGATATGGCATTGGCGGCAGCCGATACGGCTTCGGCTTGTCACTATATGAGGAACTATGCCACAGCGCTTGCCAATAACCGCGAATACGTCAAATCCAATGACCTCCTGCGCCGTGTCAAACGTCTGATGCCGGCAGTGGGTAACCATGTGATGCTGCAAATTACCTTTGCCGAAAACTTTCTCAACCTTCATCAGCTTGATTCTGCCCGTTACTACTGGAACCAGGCATGGGCCAATGAACAGAATCACGGAGGAGATAAAGCCGAAGGCTTCTCCGTACGCAGTGCATTGGTACAGCTGAAAACCGTTCTGGACTATACTTCCGGTACACCTTTGGATATTATCACCTTCGGCAGGTTTGCCGACTCCGTCAGAGTTGAGATGAGGGACCAGAACAGTGTAATAGAGCAACAGCTGGAGACCAAGAACAATCTTCAGCGGTTGAACTACGAGCTGATAATCAAGCGGCAAAAGACGCGGATGTATTCTGTACTGGTTGCCGTTCTGCTTGTCGGGGTGCTGCTGTCCTTGAGTTTCTATATCCGCAACAGAAGGAAACGCCTTGCCGAAGCCGAAGAACGTATTGATACACTGACCCGTCTACTGGAAGATGCCCAGAAGGCATCGGATAACCAAGAGGAGAATAGCGACGCTTTCTTCAAGAAGTTGCTTCTGCAGCAGCTGGGTATCATACGGCTTGTTGCCAATACACCTACCTCACAGAACCAGGCATTGCTGAAACTTATCTCGGGCATCAGCAATAAGGAGATTCCGGTGGAAGGACTGCTTGCCTGGGCGGACCTTTATCCGGTAATCGATAGACTATACGACGGATTCTACTCCCGCATGGTGGAAAGATTCGGACAACTCTTATCCGATAAGGAAGTGCAGATATGCTGCTTGCTCTGTGCAGGTTTCTCCACCAAAGAAATCGGAGTGGTGACCCAACAGACAAGTGCGACCATCTACGTGCGTAAAACTTCCATCCGAAAGAAGATAAATGCAGGCGAAAAACAGGATATTGTGGAGTGCATAAGAGTCATTTAGACCGGAAGAAGTCGGATTAAGACTTTTATAATATATTGTTGTTGATAATCAGAACTTTAAGTATTGAGTGCTAAGACTTTTAATAGTGCGATTTAGTAGGAGTTAAGCGACTTTTCGCCTTAACTTTGCATCAAATCAAAAAACAGAAAGTCTTATGAAAAGTACATTCAGAACAATGGCAATCGCAGCGTGTTTCGCACTTGTATCTCTTACTTCATGTTACTTCCCCGGAAGCGACCAGTATAAAATAAAGTCGGCAACTAAGGAATATGTTAAGTCGCAGTTAGGTGAAGGTGAGAAATTCCGTTACGGATACCTGGAGCGTAAATGTGGTCGTAACGTAGACGGCAAATTTTGCAAGTATGCCGAAGTGCACTATGAGGTAATAAGCGCGTCGGGCGAAACTTCAGAGAAAATGCTCTTTCTGCTGATGTCGGAACATTGCGATTCCGTATTGGATATCTCGGAGGAGAGAGACAAGGAGTGGACCAATAAAGAATCTCTTTCGTCAGAAGAGATAAAGGCAATCATCGAGTCAGCTTTAAAAGACAAACTCTAAACGCCGACATTTATGAAAAAGATTCTTGTTATAGCTATCATATACCTATTGGGTAGCTTTGCCGCAGCGGCGCAAACAGTGAAAGTGAACGGTACGGTAATAGACGAGCAGAACCGGCCGGTGGAATTTGTCAATGTAGCCCTGATTTCCTTACCCGACTCTTCATTCGTTACGGGAAGCACTACGAATGGAAAAGGTAAATTCATTCTGAAAACCGCCACCGGTTCAGATTTCCTGCTGAAATTCTCCTACATCGGTTATATCGACGAGCAGATTGTCATCAAGAACCCCCAAGGCACTGTAGAGATGGGGGATATCATCTTGAAAGAACAGTCGGTAGCGCTGGACGAGGTGGTGATATCGGGCAGCAATATCACGCAGAAAGTAGACCGCATGGTTGTAGTACCTACCGCCACTGCCATGAAGAATTCCTACAATCCCTACGACCTGATGCTGAACCTTGCCATTCCGCACTTGAAGGTGGATGCTCTTGGCAAAGGCCTGGAAGCCAATGGCGGTAGTGTACAGACACGTATCAACGGTATTGTGGCTACCTCCACCGAAGTGGCAGCCCTCCTGCCCAAGGAGATTGTAAGAATAGAATTCATTGAAAATCCGGGAGAGCGCTATGGCGACAGCAGCCTGGGCGCTGTGGTGGACATCATTGTCCGCCGCCGCGAAACGGGTGGACTGGTCAATATACAAGCCACTAATGCTCCCCACATATTGTTTAGCGAGGACAATGTGGTGGCCAAGTTCAATCATAAAAAGTCACAATGGGGATTGTTCTATAACTTGTCTGCCCGTAACTTCAAGAAAACGTATACGGATATAGATGAGACATATGTGTTGGAAAATAAGACGATACATCGTGTGCAGGAGGGGCTTCACGACCAAAACAAGCACTTTACCCACAATATCGACCTCTCTTACAATCTGACGGAGCAGGATAAGTACGTATTCAACGTCGTGTTCCGCAACAGTATCTATGATGCTCCCTCTCTGAACCAGTCGAACAAGCTGTATGATGCTGCGGATGCCGATAACTATATCTTCTCCAGACTGAAGAACAAGCAGTCCAGCTACACTCCTTCGCTCGACCTTTATTACCAGCGTACATTACCGAAGAATCAGATGCTTACGATGAGCGTGACCGGTACGCTGATGCACACCGACAATAATAGGCTCTACCACGAATATACGCCTCAAGCCGAAGACCTGGCGATGATTGAAACAGATGTGACGGGGAATAAGCGTTCCATTATCGGTGAAGCCATCTACGACAAGCGTTTCAAGTTCCTCGTATTCAGCGCCGGATTGCGCCACTACCAGATGTATGCCAGGAACGAGTATGCAGGCTCTTCACCCGTCGTATCGGAAATGAACCAGGCAAAGACAGCGGCGTTTGCCGAGGTGCAGGGTAATATCAGGAAAGTGAGCTATGGTGTGAGTGCCGGACTGACCCGCTCTTATTTCAAGGAAGGAGGGGAGGAACATACCTATTACACCTTTACCCCCACTGTCCGTCTGAACTTCTCGCCGCACAAGAACGGCAACATCAACTATCGGTTCAATGTCGAACCCAAGATTCCTTCGCTCAGTGCGTTGACCAATGTGGAGCAGGCGATAGATACCATCCAGATAGTACGCGGCAATCCGGCATTGGAGACTTACAGTGTCTTTAACAATACGTTGAACTACTCCTATATGAAGCAGAAGTTCGTCTTCATGCTGAATGTGACACATGGCTATCACAAGAATATCATCATGGAGAGTGTGTTTGCCGAGGGAGACAAGTTGGTTTCGATGAGCGAGAACCAGCGTTCTGCACAGTTTCTGCGCTTTGGCCCTTCTTTCACATTCCGCGGACTGAACATTGGTAGTCTGAAGAATTTCCTGACGCTGAGTATAGATGGTGGATTTACACGTTACTGGTCTAACGGCAATACCTATACCCATACGTATAATGACTTCTATTACAATCTGGTTGCCGTGTTCAATTATAAGCAGTTCTCTCTGTTGGGACAATTCAGTAAAAGGGCGAACGAACTGATGGGCGAAACGATTTATAAGGGCGAGAATCAGACTGCCATTCTGGCCACTTATACCCACAAGCGCCTGCAGCTGGGGGTAGGGATGATGTTCCCGTTCACCAACAACTACAAGACGGGCAAGGAACGGGTGAGCAAAGTGGCGCCCTATACCTCGTGGAGTCATGCGAAAGAAATAGGACAGATGGCGGTTATCAAGCTGAGTTATAACTTCGAGTTTGGTAAGCGTTACAAATCATCCGGCAGACGCATCAATAACAGCGACAATGAATCGGGCATTCTGAATATAGATAAATGACAACTGTTCCCGTGCTTCGGAGGTGTGGGGTGATAAAAGAACGAAGGGCTTCCTCGCGGGAGTCCTTCGTTCTTTTTGCAGGTAATTATTTGAGAGAGAATTTAGTTTAGGCTTATAATTATTAATCTTAAAGTCTATATTTTCCAATGTTAGAGCTTATACAGTCCTTTCTTCGGATAATCCAGTTCCGGATTGCCCTTGTAGCCTACACTGCCACTTCCGCTGGTGCGTACTTTCAGGAAATCTGTGGCATGGCACTTGATGTCGCCTGAACCGGCAACACTGGCAGATGCTTTCTTGGCAACGAAATCGGAAGCAAGCAAATCACCCGAACCTGCCACGCTGTATTCAGCTTCTTGGGTACTGCCGCTCAGGATGGCGGTACCCGAACCGGCAACGGATGCTCTGGTGAAGTTGGCGGTTACGTTATTCAGCTTCATGTCACCTGAACCTGCAACGGATACTTGGAGGTCATTGCAAGTGATGTCGCTGCTGTTGATGTCTCCCGAGCCTGCGATGGAAATATCGAGGTCTGTGCAGGAGATGTTGTTTCCACTGATGTCACCCGAACCAGCCACAGAGATTTTGAGGTCATCCGTCTTCAGTCCGTTTTTCAGTTCCACGTCTCCCGAACCTGCCACGGCAATGCCGTTCAACTTTTCTGCGGACACACGTACTTCCAGTTTATTGTAGGATACGCTGACATTCTTCTTGAAGCCGATGTAGAGAGTATTGTCCTTGACACGGATATCCAGTAAGTCTACAATGTTGTCCGAGGTGTATACTTCCACTGTCGGTTTGCCGGACTTCTGCGTGTAGGTCACGTCGGGGCTGCCGGCTACACTCAGCTTGGTGAAGTTGTCCACTTTTATGTCTTTGGTTACATAATTCTTGCTTGCCTTGACCGTCTTGCTGCCGAAGCCTCCGGAACGGTATGTGTGTTGTTGTGAACAAGCGGTTGTACTGAATGCCAATAAGGCGATTGCGATAAATGTTGTTAGAGCTTTCATATTTTTTTGTTTTTTGTGATTCAGTATTTATTAGTTAGACGTGATTTGCCTTGAAAAAGTTGCATGTAGAAATGCTTTTTTCAAAGGACGCTCGGTCATCATACTTTAATCAATTATTGTGCCATAAGTGTAAAATGTTGATTATTAAAGGATAGTCGCTTTTGTGTAGTGTTCATTATCGGACACTCCGTCCGCTTTTGTCAGGTATTTGCTTGCGTTTTTGGACGATTCTTTGTTCATTTGCAAAGCCTCTTCCCGCCCCTTTCCTATGGGAGAGGCTTTGATTTATGACAGTAAACCGCATTATAGAAGATAAAGAGCTAGGTCCTTTGTTTGTCCGGGTCAATGCCCGGGCACGGCGTCTCACTTTCCGTACAAAGGAGGATGGAATTCACGTGACCGTGCCTCCCCGGACTTCTCTTGCCGAGGTAGAGAATGCCATCGAGCAGCTTCGTCCGCGTCTGAAGGCTGCCATACAGAAGCAGGTCAGAAAGCTGATTGATTTGGATTACCGCATTGATACGGAGTTCTT
>OGHT01000249.1_pt1 | contig 11389 bp, 10 predicted proteins | sample 1571631 | NCBI WGS metagenome assembly OGHT01 (sample SAMEA2581939, study PRJEB24529) | metagenome | biome: Human gut stool | place: China | collected 2011
CAGCATCGCACCCATCGCGGCAAAATCAAGTTGCCCGTCCATCGCCTGCTGCTGCATGGGCTGGGGACCTTCGGCCACGAGCTTCACAATGTCCATCGGCATCGTGCCCTCGTTCATGGCATAATACTGCAAAAATCCGCCGAGGTATTCCGGCGTGTCCTTCACCAGCAGACGGTTGACATCGGGAACGTTCCGATATCTCTCGCCGTCCTTCTCTACAAAGCCGATGGCTGTTAGTGCGGCGAGGAGATGCTCTGTATTGGCGGCGTTCCAGCCGCGCTTTTCGGCAAGAGTTGCGACTGTGGTCTTTTCAGTAAGGTCACTGAATACGTCGAGCTGCATCGCCCCACTGAGGAGTTTCACATACAGTTCGAGATATGGGAACCCGGTGAGCTGCTGCCATAGGCTGAGATTGTTCATAAGCAATGATTCCTTTCTTTTGGTTAGAGATAGCTAACTGACATTTATTGAATAACGCCGCACAAAACGGCGCTGTTTTCTTATTACCCGCCGATCTCCGCTGAGAGAGGCGTCTCCATCAGACTGAGCATTCCGTTGCGGTAGACCAGCGCCACATCGCGCATCCTACGGATAATCGTGTCCCTGTCCTCGTTTTCCAAAATGATGCGGGCGAGCATATCAAAGTAGCCGCGTAGCATCAGGTCAAGGGAGCCGGGGTCAATGCTGTGCAGGGACTGTCCCGCGTGTTCGGCGGTCTCTATGCCCTGCGAGATCCGCTCGGTGTTCGTCATGCGGAAGCCGTCGAAGAAGTTCATAAACGGAACACGGGCCTTGATGGTGGCTAGGTGGGCAACACCTGCCAAGTCCATAACTTCTTGTACAGAACCTTCGGCCAACATGGCAAAACCAGTCTGGCGTGCAGACATAACGTCCTGGTGGTCACCGAAGATACACAGTGCATGGCTTGCCAATGTACGTGCTGATACGTGGAATACACAAGGCAGGAATTCACCGGCAATCTTGTACATGTTCGGGATCATCAGCAACAGACCTTGTGAAGCTGTGTAAGTAGTAGTCAGCGCACCGGCTTGCAGAGAGCCGTGGACGGCACCTGCAGCACCACCTTCTGACTGCATTTCCTGTACCAATACTGTTTCGCCGAAGATGTTCTTGCGACCTGCGGCAGCCCATTCGTCTACGTATTCAGCCATCGTAGAAGAGGGGGTGATGGGGTAGATGGCAGCTACTTCGGAGAACATATACGAGATATGTGCAGCAGCCTGGTTACCATCACAAGTAATGAATTTCTTCTGTTTAGTCATAACTAAATTGAATTATTTATTTAAGTAAAAAAATCTCTCTCTTAATACAAGAAACCGAATAACCAGAGAGGTATTTGGTTGCCTCGGCCTATTTCTGCCTTATGCAGTACATAAGTAACTCCCGGATTATTCTTTATCTTTGTTCCTTCCGGACAAATCTTGAAAGGCATCACCTCATCTACCATGAACGAGATGTTCTTGTCGCCCTTGTTCACCTTGTGGTCCTTCCACATTGTGTTGGCAAAGAAAGTGTCCAGTACGTCTTGCTCTTCCACCTTGACGGGATAGATGGAATACATCAGATTTGAATTGTGCATCATTATCTTCGACGGCTTCTTGGGGAATTCTTCTCCCTTCGGATAGACCATATTGATGAGTCGTGCGTCTGCCAGATACTTGATGTAATTCATTACTGTGGCGCGGGAGGTCTGTATGTCGTTTGCCAGTTGGCTGACATTCGGCGCTTTCGGCCCGTCCACGGCCAACAAATATAGTAATTTCTTTATCTTCGAAAGGTATTTCAGCTCAATTTGTTTGATGAGCAGGATATCCACTTCCACCATCATGTTCATCGTCTTGAGCAGATTCTCCGAAAAGTTACGCTTTTCAAGGAAGAAAGGGTAGAAGCCGTGGTGCATATAGTCTTGCATGTAGTCCAATGGACGTACTTTGGAGAGGATGCCTTTGGCTATCTGTTCGTGGTTGCTCAGGATTTCTTCCAACGGATAGGCATGGAACTTCATGCCCGTCTGCAGGTTCAGGTATTCGCGGAAGGAGAAGCCGCGCAGGTTGTAGCTCTTCACGATGTCGCGCAACTCCATATTCTCCTCTTTCAGACGCATCACGGACGAGCCGGTGAACACGATTTTCAGGTTGGGGAAGCGGTCGTAGCACATACGCAGTTCCTTGCTCCATTCCGGGTACTTGAATACTTGGTCTATCAACAGCACTTTTCCTCCGCGGCGCTGGAATTCGGCGGCGAACTCCACGATGCCATGTCCGGAGAAGTAGAAGTTGTTCATGTTGATGAAGAGGCAGGAGCGGTCTGTGCCGAATTTCTCTTTGGCATATTGCAGCAAGAAAGTAGTCTTACCTACGCCTCTTGTGCCTTTGATACCGATAAGACGGTCGTTCCAGTCAATCTCATCCATGAGGTCGCGGCGAACGGGGGCATTCGTATGCTCTACGAGATAAGCGTGTGTACGGTAAAATGCTTCCATGCTTTAAATTCGGTTTATCGGGCGACAAATATACGGCTTTTTTATAGATTTGCAAAGTAGAGATGGCAAAATATTATATAACTTTGCACTCTCATACAAAACGTGAGTAATTGGTTAACATTTGAAAGATGAAACTTTATGTGTTCAATCCTGATGCAGATATGGCATTGGGAAATAATGAAGAAAATTATATGGCGCCCGCTACCATCCGCCGTATGGCTGAAGACTTGGCTTTGTTGCCGATTTGGTATGCCCAGCCGGGTAGTGGGGTACTGGCCTCTTCCGCCTATAATGCAGATTATCTGAAACAGATGCAACAGTTGTTCCGGCTGGATGTGCATTTGGTGACAGAGCCGGAGCTGCCCGATTATGCTGATGTGCGGGTAATGCCTTGGGGATGGAACCCCGCTATCCGTAAACGGATGTTGAAAGGCGGTGTTCTGGAAAAAAATCTTCCTACGCCGGATGCTTTGGATAAATATCGTATGAAGGCTGCCCGTAGTAACGCTTTGGCTTTTCGCGCACTTTTCTATTTCAATAAAATAGATTATACTTGTGGTGACGGTTGTTGCTTGGTGGAGGCTGATGGTAGAATGACGGATATCTCTCCGGATATTGTTGATCGTTACAAGGAGGGATGTGTGTTCAAATCACTTTGGTCGGGAAGTGGAAAGGGATTGTGTTGGTGCCGTCATGGCTTTACGAAAAATGTTTCCGATTGGTGTAGTAGGGCGCTGAAAGAAAATAGAGGTTTTGTGATGGAGCCTATATTTGATAAGGTGGAAGACTTTGCCATGGAATTTTATTCGGATGGTCGGGGAAAGCTTCTTTTTGTCGGCTATTCCCGTTTTGTTACGGATGACAAAGGGGCATATCGTGGTAATATCCTTACTTCGGATGAGCAAGTGGAGGAATGGATTCAGCAATATGTACCCTTTGAAGCATTTGTACGCATACGCAATATGATGCAGAAAGCATTGGAAACGAGTTATGCTACATCTTATATGGGTTTCTTGGGTGTGGACATGATGGTCTGCCGTCAGAAGGAAGGGCATCCGTATGCCATCAACCCCCATGTCGAAATAAATCTACGGATGAATATGGGAATCGTTTCCCATGTGCTTAGTGATCATTTCATTGTCCCCGGTGGGGAGGGACGTTTCTCCATTGATTGTTTTCCGACCCATGAAGCTTTGATGGAGCGGCATGAGCAGGATATGCAAAGCTATCCGCTGGTGGTGAAGGACGGCAGGGTTGTTTCCGGCTATCTGCCTCTGGTACCGGTCACTCCGAAGAGCCGTTACCGGGCTTTTGTCTGTGTCACTGCTGCTGAATAGCTTCGCTTTCGTTTCCGCAACGGTCTATGGCTGTCACGGCAAAATATTTTCGGGCAGTCCACGGGCGGATGGGGGCATAGGTATATTCCGTGCCTTGTACTCGTTGTGCCAGGATATTCTCCGGATTGGAGGTATCTACGGGATAGGTGTCCGAACCGTAGATTACATACATCGGAGCATTCCGCTTGTCATTGTCCGTGGCGGGTTGCCAGCTTAGTTTCCAATAGCCGTTTTCCGGTGTTTCCACCGTGAGTCCGGAGGGAGGTGTAGGAGCTGCATTGTCTATCCACGGCATGGCGGGTTGCAGGGCCGGGGCGGTATAGAAGTCTTCTTCCAGCGCATCATAAAGCCCTTGCGTATTGTCCATCAGATACTTCACACGGTAGTGTGCCTCCCCCGCCAGACCGTGGGCGCGGATAAAGTGCATCTGCCGTTCAATCTCGTCCAGCGTCCAGTTCCCTTCGCTGGGGTCGAGGAAGTAGATGCCCAGACCGGGAATGATTTGGCGTCCGTTACTTTGTTCCTGCCAGTCGAGGGCAAAGGGATAGAAATGATTGCCACGGAAATAGAGCATCGGATAAATCTGGTCCTGGATGCCCTCGCCCAGCCAACCCTGCACGTCTTGATAGACGGTGTGGAAGGCATTCCAGCCACGGGAGGGGTAGCGGGAAGTGTCTTTGTATTTTCCTACCGGGCAGGTGCTGACCTTTACCCAGGGTTTCATGGCTTTTACACCTTTATATATATAGCGTACTATTTCCGTCAGGTTGTCTCTGCGCCATTGGGCAAGGCTGCGTCCTTTGCTGTATTTGCGGTAGTCGTAGCTGTCGGGAAAACGGGGGGCGTTTTCCGGATAGCGCAGGTAGTCGAAGTGTATCCCGTCTACATCGTAGCGTTCCACCACTTCGCGGACAAGGCTCATCAGGTACTCTTTGGTTTGCGGATGTCCGGGATTCAGGAAGTATTCGCGTTTGTAGGGTACGCAGATGGCGCGTTTCTTTTTGGTGACGGACTCTTTACCGAGGGCGGCTACATGCTTGCGGTTGCCCAGAGGGATGGTCACCATCCAGGCATGGCACTCCATACCGCGCTTGTGGCATTCGGCTATGGCAAAAGCCAGCGGATCGTAGCCGGGGTCGCCGCCCACCTTTCCGGTCAGTATGGAGTTGTAGGGCTCGATGGCTGATTTGTAGAGGACATCTCCCCGTGTACGGGTCTGGAACAGTACTGTGTTGAAATTGGCGGCTTTCAGTCTGTCCAATATTTCAATCAGTTCGGCCTGTTGCTTGCGGATGCCTTCGGGCGAAGTGGTGCGTGTCTGCGGCCAGTCCAGGCCATAGACGGCAGTTATCCAGGCGGCACGCACTTCATGCTTGGGCGGTTGCGCAGCCAGTGGCAGCAAGACGGCCATATATAGTAAAATGGAAATAATTCGTTTCATTTTTCTCTTTTCTTCTTTATTTCTGTCATATTTCTCGGCGAAGATAAGCAAAACACCCGATTATTTTGTGCTGTTTACTTGGAAACTGTTACATTTGCATACATTAAAGATATTAACACGCCATGATTACATTTACGCTTTGCCTGCTGGCGTTGATAGCCGGCTATTTTATCTACGGACGCTTCATAGAACGCGTCTTTGGTCCCGATGACCGCAAAACACCCGCCCTTACCAAAGCCGATGGTGTGGATTACATTCCACTGCCTACTTGGAAAATCTTTATGATACAGTTTCTCAATATTGCCGGGTTGGGACCTATCTTCGGTGCCATCATGGGAGCTAAGTTCGGTACGGCATCCTATCTGTGGATTGTACTTGGCAGTATCTTTGCCGGTGCAGTGCACGACTATCTTGCCGGTATGCTCTCCTTGCGGCATGACGGGGAAAGCCTGCCGGAAATCATCGGACGCTATCTGGGGCTGACCACCAAGCAGGTGATGCGCGGCTTTACCGTCATCCTGATGATATTGGTGGGAGCTGTCTTTGTGGCAGGGCCGGCCGGACTGCTTGCCAAGTTGACCCCCGACAGCTTGGATACCACCTTCTGGATTATTGTTGTTTTCGCTTATTATATCTTTGCCACTTTGCTGCCGGTAGATAAGATTATCGGTAAGATATACCCACTGTTCGCCGTTGCCCTGCTGTTCATGGCGGTCGGTATTCTGGTAATGCTTTACGTCAACCATCCTGCATTGCCGGAGATATGGGACGGATTGCAGAACACGCATCCCGATGCGGTTGCATTGCCCATCTTCCCCATCATGTTCGTCAGCATTGCCTGCGGTGCCATCAGTGGCTTCCATGCCACGCAGAGTCCGCTGATGGCACGTTGCATGACAAGCGAGCGCCACGGACGCCCCGTTTTCTATGGGGCAATGATAACCGAAGGCATTGTAGCTCTGATATGGGCTGCCGCCGCCACTTATTTCTTCCACGAGAACGGGATGGGGGAGACGAATGCCTCTATCATTGTAGACGCCATTACAAAAGACTGGCTGGGTGCCGTAGGTGGCGTATTGGCCATTCTGGGTGTTATTGCCGCGCCTATTACCAGTGGCGACACGGCTTTCCGTTCAGCGCGCCTCATTGTGGCGGATTTCTTGGGAATGGAACAAAAATCCATGCGTCGCCGTTTATATATATGCATCCCGATGTTCCTGGTAGCCATTAGCTTGTTGCTTTACAGCCTGCGGGACAAGGATGGATTTGATATGATTTGGCGTTATTTTGCCTGGGCCAATCAGACTCTGTCCGTCTTTACGTTGTGGGCCATTACGGTCTATCTGGTACGCGAGAAGAAAGGACGTTATTATTACGTCACCTATTTCCCGGCATTATTCATGACGGCTGTGTGTACCACTTACATCTGCATTGCTCCCGAAGGTTTCGGGCTCGGTCCGAATTATGCGCTGGGCATAGCCTTGATAGCTGTTGTGCTGGCTGCTATTTGGTTTAATATTTGGTATTTTAAGACGACTAAAAAACTTTGGTAATGAAGAAAATCAAGAAATCTACCGGGCTCACGTTGGCCCTGCTTATTTACGTTTCTGCTACTGCCGCTTATTTCCTTCCCCGCAATACGGAAATCAGCGATACTGAGAAGTATGTCACCGTAGCTGCTTCGTACCTCATTGTATTTGTGCTGTGGCTGGTGCTTCGCAAGAAGGAGGCGCTGCAACGCAAGCGATTCGAAGAAGACAATAAACAACATTGATTATTCACTCAAAAAACAGAACAAGATGAAAAAACTGGCATTATTCGTTTGCTTGCTTGTTGTCACAGTGGCAGCTCAGGCACAGTTTGAAAAAGGTAAGTGGATTTTGAACCCGTCCATCACCGGTTTGGAATTTTCTCATGACACGGGAACCGACAAGACAAGTTTTGGCCTTGAAGCCAAGGGAGGTGCTTTCCTGCTCGACAACATCGCCTTGCTGGTGCATGCCGGGGCTGCTTGGAATACCGGAGGGTCTGACCTCGATGTCTATACGCTGGGTGTAGGTGGACGTTATTATTTCGACAAGATTGGCGTGTATCTGGGTGCCGATGTCAATGTGGACCGTTGGGATTGGGGACATGATTTGGATGATACCAAGTTCTCTTTCGGTCTGGAAGCCGGTTATGCGTTCTTCCTGACCCGCACGGTGACCATCGAACCTGCAGCTTACTGGAACGTCAATAGCGACCGTTCTAAATTCGGTCTGAAGGTAGGTTTCGGATTCTATTTCTAATCTTATTTTCCTGCTACTGCAAGTTTTTTTGCAGTGCCGCTGTAAATGTGTTGCAGTGGCACTGCATAAATGTTTGCAGCAGTACTGCAAAAGATATGCAGTGGTTTTGCAGTAACGTTTTGCTTAGAGCAATGCTGCATATTTTCTAACTTGTTTCAAGCGCTCCATGAGTGTTTGGTCACTTTCAGCCAATTGCATGTTATAGTCTAGCTGCATTCGCATCAGCAAGCCGGCACTGATTCCCAAGGCTGCTTCAAAGAGCAATGCTGTAGATGTTGTGAGGGGACGTCGACAGTTCAAGATGTCGTTTAGTACCTTATATGAGATGCCGGTTTGTGCAGCAAGCTTAGTTTGGGGTAATTTTCTATTTCCCACCTCTTCTTTGAGTAATTCACCCGGATGTATAGGGCGTTGACATTTATAATTTCCCATATTCATAATCATTTATAGTGGTTCGATAATTCCAGGATATTACATATTGTCACTACGGTTTCAGATGTACTCTGCTTTACTGTGAATTCTATGCGGTATTGGTCATTTACTCTAATGGAAGAAATACCTGCTTTATCTCCTTTCAATACTTCGTAATGAAACGACCGAATGGCGTAAAGCTCTTCGATATTTTGAACGTATTCCAAGGTCTTTATGCGCAACTGATATCGTTTCACCATTTGAGGCTGAAAGCGATATTTCTTATCCTTTGTTTTTCCTTCCTCATATAGTTGTTGCAAGTATTCCTTATCAAAGTGTATTTCCATTGTTTTTAGATTGTTTTCATTGTGCAAAGGTAATGTATATCTCCAATATTCCACTATAAAAGTGGATATTTGTTGGTTGCCTGGATAACGTGAAACTTTTTATATGTTAATGAAAGTAGAGGCTGGTTTTGAACATTATAGCAAAAATCCTTATATTTATACTCGAAGTATGAATCCTAAAAGCAAAATGCCATGAATAGAGTTTGTATTACCTTATTGCTTTGCTGCTTGTCATCTTGCCGAATGAATAAGACGGAACGCATGGAAATGTCTGAAGATTCCATAGATACAGTAAGGATAGACCAAGGGGTGGGAAAAAAAACAGTGAGCGATAGCCTCAAGATAGGGATTGCGGATGATGGTGACTACTTGCAAAGACAATTGCTTGCCATTCACGAAGAACTGAGAAAAAGATTGAATAATACACCATATACACACATTCAGAGGAATGTGACCGGATATGGGGTGGGGTTGCATTGCATCGATATAGATTTGATGGTGAATACTCCCGAGCGGCAGAAAGAGTTCCGGGAGAAGATAATGGACTCCCCCGTTTTCTGTTTTCATGGTGTAGAAGTCCCCGTCATCAACGAGAGAGTAAGCAGGAATCATATTCGTGGCATCCATATCCGTCCCGAATATCCGGTCTTTTCAACGAAAGCTCTCCATGCGACATTCATCCTCAGCAATCACAGCGGCGGAGATTTGACCTGCGGCGAGCATTACTACCTGACGTTCGAAGACGAAAAAGGTACCTGGCGGGAATTGCCGATAAACGCTGCCTTTTGGGACATCGCCTATGTGCTGCGGGATGGGGAGGAAAGGGTTATGAAAGCCTCCCTTTATCCGGATGTGCATCCCAACAAGCCGAGACGCTACCGTTACTTTTATGAGATAACCATCAGGAGGAAACCTGTCTTGATGATGGCTGAGTTCAGACTGACGGACAATGAGGAAGAATGGAGAACGGCGGAAAAGACATCTCTTCCCCCTTATATTTCGGATGCAGGGAAGGGCGGGAGCCCACAATTGATAACGGAAGAGCCAATGGAAGAACCGGTCTATAAAGTAGTGGAAGTGATGCCCGAGTTTCCGGGAGGTATGAAAGCCTTAATGGATTTTATTCAAAAGAATATCCGTTATCCGGAAGAAGTCCGTAAGAATGGCATTCAAGGAAGAGTTGCTGTCAGCGTGGTGATTGACGAGAATGGTCGTGTGACGGACCCCGTTATTATGCGCAGCAGGTATCCTGCCCTGGATGAGGAAGCATTACGGATTGTAGAATTGATGCCACAATGGAAACCGGGGATGCAGCAGGGTAAAGCCGTGAAGGTGGAATTTACTTTTCCGGTTACTTTTAAATTGGAGTAGTAGCACCCGGTAAGATTAAGCACAAAGACACGGAGGCATAGAGTTTTATTCTTTTTCCTTGAATTTAATATCTCTGTGTCTCCGTGCCTCTGTGTTCTATTTAAGGAAGCGAGGGGTGTAATTTCTCTTGCAAGAATTGTCCCGTATAACTTGCCGCACACTTCGCCACTTCCTCCGGTGTACCGGTAGCTACGATGTTTCCTCCTTTGTCCCCTCCTTCGGGCCCCAGGTCTATCACATGGTCCGCACACTTCACCACATCCAGATTATGTTCGATGATGACAATGCTGTGCCCGCGGCGTATTAGGGCATCGAAGGCTTCGAGCAGTTTCTTGATGTCATGGAAGTGTAGTCCGGTGGTCGGTTCATCGAAGATGAACATGGTCGGGTCTGCTTTCTCCTGGCTGAGGTAGAAGGCGAGTTTCACGCGCTGGTTCTCTCCACCGGAGAGGGTGGAGGAGGCTTGCCCCAGTTTGATATATCCCAAACCTACATCCTGCAAGGGTTGCAGCCTCTTCACAATCTTTTTCTGTCCGTGTTGCGTAAAGAATTCGATGGCTTGGTTTACGGTCATCTCCAATACGTCGTAGATATTCATGTCGTGGAACTTCACTTCCAGCGTGTCCGCCTTGAAGCGTTTGCCGTGGCAGGATTCGCATTCCAGTACAAGGTCTGCCATGAATTGCATCTCCACCGTGATGGTGCCTTCACCCTTGCATTCCTCGCAACGGCCGCCTTCGCTGTTGAAGCTGAAGTATCCGGCACTGTATCCCATCTGCTTGGCAAGCGGTTGGTCCGCCCATAGTTTACGGATTTCATCGTAGGCCTTGATGTAGGTCACGGGGTTACTTCTCGATGACTTCCCGATAGGATTCTGGTCAACAAACTCTACATTGCGCAGGTTCTGCAAGTCTCCTCCAATGGAAGTGAACTCGCCTGGACGTTCGTTGCATTCATCCAACTCTCGTTTCAGGGCGCGGTAGAAGATGTCGCGTACCAGCGTACTCTTGCCCGAACCGCTGACACCGGTGACTACGGTCATTACATTCAGCGGGAACCGTGCCTCTACACCCTTCAGGTTGTTTTCGCGCGCGCCTTTTATTTCTATGTAGTTGTTCCACGGGCGGCGGTGTTCCGGCAGGGGGATGGTTTCTTCGCCCAGCAGATAGCGCACGGTATAGCTGTCACTGTCTTTCTGAAGGTCTTTCATATCTCCTTGGTAGACGACCTTCCCTCCCAGGCGGCCTGCCCGGGGACCGATGTCGATGATATAGTCGGCAGCACGGATAATCTCTTCATCGTGTTCCACTACCACTACCGTATTGCCCAACTGTTGCAGCTGGCGGAGCACGTGTATCAGTTTGTCCGTATCGCGGCTATGCAGGCCGATGCTCGGTTCGTCAAGAATATACAGGCTGCCCACCAGACTACTTCCCAGCGAGGTGGCGAGGTTGATTCGCTGGCTTTCACCGCCGGAGAGCGAGTTGCTGAGGCGGTTCAGCGTGAGGTATCCCAAACCGACATCCAATAGGAATTGGATGCGGCTGTTGATTTCTGTCAGGATGCGGCGGGCTATGTCGGCGTCATGTGGGTCTAGCTGCAGGTTGTCGAAGAAGAGCTTCAACTCAGTGATGGGCAAATCTACCAGTTCGGAGATGTTGCGTCCTCCCACGCGTACGTAGTTTGCTTCA
>OGHT01000251.1_pt1 | contig 11298 bp, 10 predicted proteins | sample 1571631 | NCBI WGS metagenome assembly OGHT01 (sample SAMEA2581939, study PRJEB24529) | metagenome | biome: Human gut stool | place: China | collected 2011
CACCGAATGCCACATCGTCAGTTCCATAACGCTTCTTGACGAACAATACCAATGTCAGGCGAGTGTACTGGTAGTTTGGCAGCGTGCCTTTCTTGTAGTCGATGCCGATTCTTGACTCAATGTCCGCAATGATGGCGTCAAGCTGCTTCAACAAGGTCATCTGAGTGTCTGCACTGCATTGAAACAGATCCTTTATCGCCTTTGCGTCAAAATCCGTCTTGCGCTCCACAAGTGACTCGTAGGCTGAGTTTATTGCCAGCAACAGCTTGTCAATCTTGGCGTTCACTTCCACAGCCTCCTTGCTCTTGCCGTCAAGTCTGCTCTCACGTGGATTCCATAACTTTGGCGTACATGACAACTTGCAACCGAACTGCGCCATTGTTCGGTTGAGGGTGATGCGTCCCATGATGGGAGCTTTTCCCGACTTGTCCAGTCCGCTCTTTTTGAGGTAGAGCAGCACCTTGAATTTTTCTACTTTCATACGCTTATATTTTTTAGTGCAAAGTTACTTGCCATATAAGCGCTCTTTGATACGCAAAACACTGTGTATGAACGCAAACAAAACGGTGAGATTTTCTTTTCATCGCTTGCCGTTACCTGTTCCCGTTTCGGTAACTGCCCGGCTAACGGTTTGGTAACTGAACAACCTCAATATTCCGTTGTCGTTTGCATTTTCCACATTTTGCAGAATACAGAAATACAGCTCATTTCAAACGACTTACGTTTAATCTTTACCTATTCACTATTACTTGCATCACCTTGTATATTCCATTGCTACCGGCACACGTTCGCCACCACTATCACGCTATCGCACGGCATCCCCATCGAGACGGTCAGCAAGATGCTGGGGCATGCCTCGCTCACCATCACGCAGCTGTATGCCAAGATTGTGGACAAAAAGGTGATGGACGACATGGCACAACTCAAAGAGCTTTATGCCAACAAGGGCAAGGAGGGCGACAATCATGCAAGTAATCAATAAACATACATTATCAATATGAAGAAGAGACTTTTTGAACAGAATGCCCTGCAGGCGGCAGAATGCCTGACGGAAATGACAGATAAGGAGTATCTGCGCAGTGCGGACGTGACACGTATATTCTCTATCAGCAACTCCACGCTGAAGCTGCTGCGGACGAAGGGCGAGCTGCCTTGTTACCGCTTCGGGAAAACCTATCTGTACAAGCGCGAGGAGATAGAGGCGTGTCTGGTGAAAATCATAGCAGGAAAGGAGTGAGTATGGCTAAGCAGGGTTTCAGTTACTACAAGGCGGAGAGCTGTTTCCAATGGTTCAAAGATACTAAAATGAAAGCAAATCACAACGAAGAACTTGCCACATCCTTAATTCCGGAAGCTGTTTCCAATGGTTCAAAGATACTAAAATGAAAGCAAATCACAACATTCGTCCTCTGTATTAAGAATATTATCAAGCTGTTTCCAATGGTTCAAAGATACTAAAATGAAAGCAAATCACAACGTGTGTGTGCGTGTCTGTGTGTGTATTAGTTTTCCAAAGATAGTGAATCTTAATAAGAATCTCTCTGATTTCCCTACTATTTGGTATCTTTACACGCTTTTCTTTATACATGAGTACTGACTATAAATAAATCATATTGTGGAAATAACCCAACGCATTCGTCTCCTCCTTTCCGAAATGAACCGGGGAGTATACGAAAAAGAAACTGAAATAAACCTCTCCCTGCTGGCAGCTCTGGCAGGCGAGAGCATTCTGCTCCTGGGACCTCCGGGAGTAGCCAAGTCAATGGTAGCCAGGCGGCTAAAGTCGGCTTTTACAGATGCCCGTGCCTTTGAATACCTGATGTCCCGCTTCTCTACGCCCGACGAGATTTTCGGTCCTGTCAGCATTAGCCGACTGAAAGAATCCGACAAGTATGAACGTGCCATCGACGGCTATCTGCCCACAGCCGATGTCGTGTTTCTGGACGAAATATGGAAAGCAGGCCCTGCCATACAGAACACTCTGCTGACCGTCATCAACGAGAAACTTTTCCGCAATGGCGACAAGGAACTGCATCTCCCCCTCAAACTGCTCGTAGCTGCCAGTAACGAACTGCCCGCTCAAGGCGAGGGACTGGAAGCCCTATGGGACCGCTTCCTTATCCGCATTCTCTGCACCTGCGTCAAGCAGGAAGAGTCTTTCTACAAAATGCTGCTGGACGATTCTGCCGACCATCCGGAAACGACTGCCTGCGAATGGCAAATCTCCGACCGCGAGTATGCCGAATGGCAAGCTGAGATACGCCGCGTAACCTTGCCTCTCGATGTTCTTTCCTGCATCACAGCCATTCGCCACGGACTGACAAGCGTAGAGATGCAAGACTCCGACCTGCGCCGCAATGTCTACGTCAGCGACCGCCGCTGGAAAAACATCGTGAAGCTGCTCAAGACCTCCGCCTTCGTCCACGGCCGCACGGAAGTCTCCATGACCGACCTGCTTCCCGTCTACCACTGCCTATGGAGTGAGCCTGATGAGAGCGTTGCCATCCGTGACATCGTTATCCGTGCCTTATTCGTGTCCCACACAAAACAGATTGCCGGTATCGCCTCCTCGCTGAAATCCGATTTGAAAGTCAGCCGTGTGCGCGAAGCCCTCGACAAAGCCCGCCTTGCCGGCGACCGTAGGGACGATGACCTGCTGATAACGGAACATTTCTACTACCAGGTGGAGAAACATGGTACGGGCAACACCTACATCTTTATCGTGGACTACAAAAATCTGAAGGAGTACAGCGCCAAAGATGCCCCCACCTTGGGCGTAATGTATGTCGACCCCATCAATCCCAAGCGTACCATCATTCGCGCCTTTGCCGACACCGGCGCCGTGAAAGAGGAAGGCACCGAACGCGTCACCCTCTACCGCGACGACAAGCATCTCTACATCAACGGTGTGCGCTTCCCCATGCGGCGTCTGCAACGAGGTGAGGAGCAACAACTCTGGCTGGGAAACCTCTCCGTCACCGACCGTGACTACGAGACGGAACTGGACGCCGCCGCCACCAGCATAGACCGCCTGGTAAGAGATTTGTCCGACAACCTTTTCGTCTCCGAAGAAGACAAAAAGAGCGTAGCTCAATACGTCTCCATCGTCCGTAAGGAAATAGCCTGGGCGCGTGTGGACATGCGCAAACTGAGATATGGAGACGAATAATCCTCCAGTAACCAAGAAGAAGATGAACACCACCGTCACCCGATATGACACCGCCTTCTATGTGCAGGCACTGGACCGTTTCGTTGCCACCGGAGAGTGCGCAGAGACGGATACCGAGCCCTTGTATGCCTATCTACTCTCCGTGATGAACGACTCCATGGTCAAGGTGCAGGTGCTGGGCGATGAGGTCTGTGCACGTATCTTTTACGACACCATGATTCAGTTCATCCAATTGAACTTGGAGAAGGAGAGGTACCACCTCCGGAAAAGCCAGTCGGAACGGACCGGGATGAAACTCGTGCTGGAATGGTCCATGGCAAAGCGGAAAGACGGCTGGCAAGCCTTGCTCCAGCAGATTTCCGACAAATACCGGGAGTACGGCTTCGACTCCCGTTTCTACCGCAGCCACTTCGGTACAGAAGGAGGATATGCGGACGATGAAGTCTGGGAGAAAATGGTGGACGACTGGGAAGACGCCTTCCAACTGAAGATGCACGAAGAAAAGGAGAAAGAGATTGCTTTCCGCAAAGATGCCCTCGAGCGCAGGCTCCGTTCCAATCTGAAAGACATCCCCGAGTACATCCGCCAGAACCGGGTGGATAAGGACGAATTCTTCCAGACCTGGGGCATGATGAGCGGCTTGTGGAATACTGTCGACTTTGAGCGTATACGGAAAATCGTGCGCATCCAGCGCTCTTGCCCCGAGATAGTGAAAGTGGCCCGCAAGATGGGGCGTATGGCAGACGACGAAGGACGTGAGCAAATCCGCGTTGCCGAGGGAAACGTCTACAAAATGGAGCACTCCTCCAAATGTGACATCCTGGGCATCAGTACCGGCAACGACCTCAATACCCTGCTTCCCATTGAGCTTGCCCATTCCGCTGACAGTGAACTGGAAGATTTGTTCGTCTACAAATACCTTACTCGCAAGCTCCAGACCTTCCGTTATAAATCGGAAATCATGCAGCCTGCCCGGCGCATCGAAACCAAGCCTGCCCGTCCCAAAGGTCCGATGATTGTCTGTCTAGACACCTCGGGAAGCATGGCTGGCAAGCCGGAGAAGATTGCCCACTCCCTGCTGATAAAGCTCCTGGAGATAGCCGACCGTCAACGGCGGAACTGCTTTCTGATAGCCTTTTCCGTCTCCATTCATCCGATTGACGTAAGGAAAGAGCGGGCAAGGCTGCTCGAATTCTTCTCAAAGACAGCTTGCGGGGATACAGATGCCACCCGTATGCTGGAAGCCACGTTCCGCCTGCTCAAAGAAGGCAAGGAGTATATGAATGCTGATGTGCTTTGGGTCAGCGACTTCAAGATTCCTCACTCTTCACCTGCCTTTATGGAGGAGATTCGTCGCTGTCGGGAAGCCGGTACACACTTCTACGGTCTGCAGATTGGCATCACGGACAATGAGTGGGCACCATTCTTCGACCGCATTTATCGGGTGGAATACACCCCTTTGCGGAATTACTGAAATAAGGTTTGCCCTGAAAGCGTGCTTATTGAAGGCTATATTTCAGCAGTAAATATCCGCCTGCCACTTGCAATCCCATTCCCGGCACACCGATACGGAAATCTTGTACAGCCCGGAAGAAGCTGCCCACCATGGCCCATTCTCCCAAAGTACCTGCTACCTGATAGAAAAGAACTACTGCCAGCAGGATAGGCAGGGAAATGCGCTGGAAACGGTGTGCTGCCCAGCCCGCCGCCACAGCCAGTAATACAGACTTCAACAGAATGGCGGGAAGTGCTGCGGGAAGTGGCATTCCGAATAGCAGGGAGTTGAGGACGGGCGACAGGACGGCTGTCAGCAACCCCACTTTCCATCCGAATTTATAAGCGCCCACCAGCGTGAAGAAATAGATTGGAAGCCAGGTTATCCCTCCCTGGGGAATGAGATGAAAGAGCTGGGGAAGAGCCAGATTGCCAAGAATGAATAGCGAGGCTGCCAGATACGTCTTCACATTATTGTAATCCAGCGAGTAGAGTTTAACTGTTTTTGTTTCCATGTAGTTGTAATGTATTAAAAGTTGATATTTACGCCTCCCATCACCGTGGCTTTCGGCATGGGGAAGCCTGCATTGATTTCATAGCGTTGTGCCAGCAGGTTTTCACCCTTGACGAAGACGTCGGCAAAACTGCACAGACGGTAGTTGGCACGCAGGTTCCAGAGTACGAAGCTTTCCTGCTTCTCCTTACCCGGGGTGACCGAGGTATGGAGACCCTTCACGTATTGTATACCGGTAGATAGGCCCCAACGTCCTTGCGTAAAGTCCGCACCGGCATAGAGTTTATGCTCGGGAGCCGCCAGTACCGGATTCTCCATGTGCAGCCAGCTATAATTGGCATTCATCTGCCAGTGGCGGTTGATGCGGTATCCGAGGTTGGTTTCCACACCCCAGTTCTCTATCTCGCCGGAGTTGACGTTCTTGCGCAGGGCAGGGTCTGTCATGATGATGTTGTCCCCGTTGATGTAGTAGAGGTTCACCCCATAGGACATGGCCCCTCCCAAAAGCTGCCCCGTAAAGGAGAGTTCATAGTTCATCAGGCTCTCCGCTTTCAAATCGGGGTTCTGTGGAGGGAACATGTACATCTCCCGGATGGTGGGGTTACGGAATCCTTTGCTCACCATTGCTTTCAGTTCCGCCTGCCGGGGCAGATGGAAAGCCAGTCCCCCTTGGGGAATCCATTCCGTGCCTACGTGCGAATGGTGGTCTATGCGGACACCGGCGTCCAGTGAAAGCCAGCTGTTGATGTCCTGCTTGAAATCCACATAGCCTGCAAATTCATCCATCTGCTTGTCCACGCCGGGGATGCGGTCACCAATCTGCTGTCCGGGTTTTGCCTCGTCGATGGCGACAACCTTGTTCCAGGACTCTCCGCCGAAGTGCTGGTAATCGAAACCTACGGTCAGGCGGTTGCCGGTGAAGAGCGTGGCACTTTGATACCACGATATGCCCAGCATCCGGTCCTTGGAGTTGAAGTGCGACTTCTGGGGCTCTCCTCCGGGATGGTAGCCGTCATTAATCCTGTGCCGGCCCCAGTTGTAGAAGAAGCTCACGGCGCCGGAAGTGCGGTCGTAACGATTTTCCAGTGCGAAGGAGGTCATGCCGCGTGTGATGCGCGAGTCGTTGTCTATATACGGATTGTCGGCTTCGCCGGGATTGGAGGCGTTGAAGCGGGTGATGTTCACGTCGCCCCACAGCTTCCAGGTGTCGCTGAAGTCGTATCCCAGTTTGGCATAGCCGCCATACTGCTCAAATTCCATGTCGTCACGGTGTCCGTCGGTACGGTTGTACGAGCCGGTCACCACGCTGCTGAAACGCCCTTTCCTCACGCGGTTGGAGACTTCCGTCTGCAGGGTATTGTAGGAACCGTATCCTATCTGCGCATTGGTTTTCACCCCGTCCTCCTGCATCTTGCGGGTGACGATGTTGATAACCCCGCCCATTGCATTGGACCCATAGAGGACGGAGGCGGGACCGCGCAGCACTTCCACCCGTTCGGCCATCATGCTCTGGTAGGCGTCGGCGATGGGATGCCCCATCAGGCCCATGTATTGCGGATGTCCGTCTATCAGCACCAGCAGGCTGGTCGTAGGTCCTCCGGCTGCGTTTACTCCGGCGCCTATACCGCGCAGGCTCATGCCTCCTGCGGCTCCCGTGGATACGCCGTAGCCCATGATGCCGCGGCTTGTGGTGAAAAGTCCGGGCACCTGCTCGGTCAGTGTAGGCAGGATGGAGGGCTGGTAGGTCTGTTCCAGTTGCTGGCGGCCCACTACGGAGATGGTCATTGGCAGGTGGCGGATGTCTGTTTCATTTCTCGTCCCGGTCACTACGACTTCATCAAGCTTGTAGCTTTTCAGCCGGAGGCTGTCGGCAGGTGCGGACAGCATGCTCCCTGGCAGGGCAATACTTATTAAAATAGCCGTTAAAATCTTTTTATTCATCGTTTATCTATGGTTCTTTTTGCAAAGTTATACAAAAAGAAGAATCTGTATATGATTGGTAATCCTTAAAATGGACAACCGGGGTTGAAGATAAGTCCGTTAAAGGGTTTCCTGCTTCAGCGCTTCCACAAATCGGTCTATCTCCTGCAGTTTCGCCGGGATGTCGATGCCTTGCGGACAGTGCGGGTTGCATTGGCCGCAACCGGTGCAGCGGTTGGCTTGGCGCAGGCGGGGAACACTGCGGTCATAGCCTATCAGGAAGGCGCGGCGTGCCTCGCGGTAATTCTCGTCTTGGCTGTTCTGCGGCACGTTGCCCTCGTTGATGCAGCGGTTGTAGTGCAGCAGGATGGCTGGAATATCCAGTCCATAGGGGCACGGCATACAGTATTTGCAGTCGTTGCACGGCACGGTGGGGTATTGCAGCATTCGCTGGGCGGTATCTTCCAGTAGGGTAAACTCCTCTTCCGTACATGGAACAAGCGGGGAGAAGGTACGCAGGTTGTCTTGCAGATGCTCCATGTACGTCATTCCGCTCAGTACGGTCAGCACATCGGGGAAAGTACCTGCAAATCGGAAGGCCCAGGAAGCCACGCTCTCCTGCGGGCGGCGTTGTTTCAGACGTGCCATCAAGTGGTCGTTCAGGCGGGATAGGCGTCCGCCCAGCAACGGCTCCATGATAACGGCGGGAATGTTGCGCTTCACCAGCTCGGCATATAGGTATTCGGCATCCGTGTTGCGGGTATTCACTTCTTTGGCATGCCGCCAGTCCACGTAGTTCAGTTGGATTTGTACGAAGTCCCATTTCAGTTCGTCGTGGCGGGAGAGCAGGTAGTCAAAGACTTCGATGTCTCCATGATAGGAGAATCCGAGGTTGCGGATGCGTCCGGCTTCGCGCTCTTTCAGCAGGAAGTCCAGCATGCCATTGTCCAGATAGCGGGAGCGGAGGGCTTCCATGCCGCCCATGCCGATGCCGTGCAGCAAGAGGTAGTCGATGTAGTCCACTTGCAGGTCGCGGAAGGAGCGGTGATACATGGCAAGGGACTCTTCGCGGCTGTGCGTGCTGGGACTGAAGTTGGACAGCTTTGTGGCAAGGAAGAATTTCTCCCGTGGGTGGCGTTTCAAGGCAATGCCCGTGGCGCGCTCCGACAGACCTTGCACATAGGCGGGAGAGGTGTCGAAATAGTTCACTCCGTGAGCAATGGCATAGTCTATCAGGTCGTTCACGGCTTCCTGGTCTATTTCGTCTCCATTCCCGTCGGCGCGTTTCCGGGTGGGCCATCGCATGCATCCGTATCCCAGCAGGGAAACCCGGTCGCCCGTGTTGGGATTGGTACGGTAGGTCATCTTGTCGGTTGGTATCTCGCCCAGCGCGGCCGATTCGCTCTCCCCGTTGTTCTTGTTGCCCGAACAGCCGTATAGGGCTGCTGCCGAGGCAAGCGTTCCTGCACCGGCGAGTTTGAAGAAATCGCGGCGGTTTATCTTGTTCTTATTGTCTTCTTTCATTGTGATAGGACTGAAATTATAAATGGATATTTGGGTGATAAAGCTGCTTCAGACAGTTCTGTGCATCACATGGCCTTCCACATAAATGGCACTGAACGGACGCGACGGACAAAGGTTCTCGCATGCTCCGCATCCGATACAGCGTTCGGCGTTGACTACCGGTATCTTGATGGAGGCTTCGTCTTCCGGGTCTGAAGGAACCATCTGTATGGCACCGGCCGGACAATGGCGGGCACAGTTCCCGCATTCCATCTTGTCTGTGATGCAGATGCAATTCTCCTTAATCCATACGGCATGACCGATTTGGACGGCCGATTTCTCGGCGAGGCTTGTCAGATGGATGGCATCGGTAGGACACACCTCCGCACACTTGGCGCATTCGGGGCGGCAGTAACCGCGTTCGTAAGACATTTCCGGCTGCATCAGTTTTGTCAAGTCCGAAGAAGGACGGAGCACTTGGTTGGGGCATACCGATACGCAGAGCTGGCAGGCTGTGCAGTGTTGTGCAAAGTGGCGGGCGCTCAGTGAGCCCGGAGGAGTGATGGGAGTGGCGCGCTCGGGGATTTTTTTGTCCTCGATGACAGCCAGTCCACCGTCCACTTTCTTCTCCTGCGCCTTGAGGGCTGCCGTAGCAGCAAACACGGCAGTTGTAGAGAGAAATGCGCGGCGGGCGTCGTTTACCTGCTCCGGTGCCACGGAGGTTTCCTGGGAGACTGCAGCGGAGGCCGGCTTGCGGCGTGTGTAAGTGATGGCACCTTTCCTGCACTTGTTGATACAGTCCATACATGCCACGCAACGACTGTAATCTATTTCGTGTGCCTTGATGTTGATGCACGATGCCTTGCAGTTGCGGGCACAAAGTCCGCAGTTGTTGCACTTCTTTGTGTCAATCACCGGTTTCAGCAAGGAATACTTCGAGAGGAAACCAAGCACTGTACCTACCGGACAGATGGTGTTGCAATAGGTACGTCCGCCCCGCCATGCCAGCACGATGAGGACCACCAGAGTGACCGTGGCAATCAGCAGGGTAGGGAGACTCTTCATCCATACATCCGTTTCATAGAAGGCATAGCTGTCAGCACGTTCGGCCAGGTAGGCCAGTCCGTTGTTTGCCCACTGGTAGAGTGGGGAGAAAAGGCTGGAAACGATGCGCCCGTATGAGCTGTAAGGGGCCAGCAGCACGACAAAAGAGTTCAGTCCGCCGATAATGGCAAGTACGAATACTCCCAGCACACCGTAGCGTAGCCATTTCAGTGCGGACGAGTAGCGGAAACGGTTTTTCTTCCGTTTGGCGGAGAGCCAGGAAACAATGTCCTGGAATACTCCCAACGGGCAGATGACGGAGCAGTAGATGCGTCCGAATACCAAGGTCAGCACTGCAAGAAACAGTACTACACCGATGTTCAGTGCCAGCACGGCCGGCAGGAATTGTATCTTCGCCATCCATCCGAACCAGGCATGCAGTGTTCCCGTGAAGTCGAGGAACAACAGCGTGATGAGTGCGAAGAAGATGACGGCAAGGGTCAGTCTGATGGTACGTAGCATAAATGTATTGTATAGCGGTTAGTATTCGTTCTTTATACCTTTTTTCCCATCTCGTAGGCTTCGTGCATGGAAGGCTTGTCGTTTATCTCGCCCACCTTCCAGGCACCCACGCCATAAATGGTGCCGCATTCTTTGGGCTCTTCCAGGCAGTCGAGGAAGCCACGGAAACCATCGATGGTACGCTCCATCATGGGGACACTTTCTTCATCTGCGCGCTCATGGTGTAGAAGTATACGGGAGTTGCCATGACGATGACGTCGGCGGCAATCATCTTTTCCACCACTTCGGCGGCATCGTCCTTTTGTGGGCAGGGTTTGCCGTACATGCTGCATACGCTACATCCCGTGCAGTAGTTGATGTGCTTGTCTTTCAGGAAAATTTTTTCTACTTGATGTCCGGCTTCTGCGGCACCGCGCATGAATTCGTTGCACAAGAGGTCGGAGTTTCCATTCCTGCGGGGACTGGAGGAGAGGATTAATACTTTTTTGCTCATATTCGTTGTTCGTTAATTAGTAAATGATTACGTGCTACAAAAATAGGCCGGTTTTATGAGAACGGCAGTATACAAATTACGGTTGTTGTTACCTAAATTACTGATTCATTCCAAAAGTATCTCCCGTTCGATGCCGGTGTCTTTCAGAAATTCCCGGTCGTGGCTGATGGCAATTACGGTGCCGGCGTAGTCGCGTATCGTTGCCGTTATTATTTCTATGCTCTCGATGTCCAGATTGTTGGTGGGTTCGTCCAAAATGAACATGTCCGGGGTATTGTCGGCAATCATCAGGCAGCAGAAGGAGAGGCGCATCTTTTCGCCGCCACTCAGTTTGCTGCACGGCTTGTTCCACACGTCGCGGGGAAAGAGATAGCGGTTGAGGATGGTTTTCACTTCATGTTCCGGCAGGTGGCGGTGGTTGAAAGCTTCTGCTTGTTGGAGTACGCTGCGCTCATTACGGACGAGGGAGTATTCTTGGTCCAGATAGACGGAGGTGAAGCCGGCACGCTCCATCACTCCGTCGGTGGGGTGCAATTCGCCCATGATGAGTTTCAGCAGGGTTGTTTTTCCACTGCCGTTTTTTCCTTTCAAGCTGAGGCGGTCGCCGCTTCTTAGCTGGAAGGTGAGAGGAGAAGCCCA
>OGHT01000253.1_pt1 | contig 11226 bp, 10 predicted proteins | sample 1571631 | NCBI WGS metagenome assembly OGHT01 (sample SAMEA2581939, study PRJEB24529) | metagenome | biome: Human gut stool | place: China | collected 2011
GTCCGAAGTGGCAACCGGCTTCCAATAATGTATCGAAATTAGTTCTAGACATTTTGTTATTCTTTAAATCGTTTACTTTCTTTTTTGTTTATCTCAACCAACCATCGGGTAGTCCGCTACCAAGTAGAGTCCCGCTGGTTTAGATACTAAACGCTTCTTAACCAGTTCCAAGTAAAACCGGATATTAACGTTTACTGAACTGGAATCTACGACGTGCTTTGGGCTGACCCGGTTTCTTACGTTCTACAGAACGAGAATCACGTGTCATGAAGCCTTCTGAACGAAGAGCTGTTTTATCTTCAGGGTTGATTTTAACCAGCGCACGGGCGATAGCCAGACGCAAAGCCTGTGACTGACCTGTAAAACCACCACCGTAAAGATTTACTTTGATATCATATTTTTCAGCAGCCTCCAGCTTGTTCAAAGGCTGTTTTACTACATACTGAAGAATAGTTGATGGAAAGTACTGTGCAAGGTCTCTCTTGTTAATAGTAATCTTTCCTGTACCTTCGCTTACGAACACGCGTGCTACGGCGCGTTTACGTCTGCCTAATGCATTTACTACTTCCATTCTTTATTATTTAAGTGAGTTTATATCAATTGATTTCGGAGTCTGAGCTTCATGCTTATGTTCAGCACCTTCGTATACATAAAGGTTGCCCAGCAACTTAGCTCCCAGACGATTTTTCGGAAGCATACCTTTTACTACTCTCTTCATCAATTTTTCAGCGCCGTTCGGTTTAGCCATCAAGCGAGCCGGAGTAATTTCGCGCTGACCGCCCGGATAACCGGTGTAGCTCAAGTAGATTTTATCATTCCACTTGTTTCCTGTAAATTTCACTTTGTCTGCATTGATGATAATAACGTTATCACCGCAGTCTACATGAGGGGTGAAGTTTGGTTTATACTTACCTCTCAACAACTTTGCAACTTTTGCACCGAGGCGACCTACCACCTGATCGGTAGCATCCACTACGACCCATTCTTTAGTCGCAGTTTCTTTGTTTGCAGAAATGGTCTTGTAACTTAAAGTATCCACTCTTAAATCTTTTTTAAAATGTTAACTACTAAAAAACAAATTCCTACAACTTACTCTTCCCGGACAAAGAAGATATAAAGCCTTCAGAATTAAACTTTTATCACTATTTGATAATAATCGGCTTGCAAAATTACTGCTTTTATCTGAACTGGCAAAGATTTTAAGTATTTTTTTCTACACACAAGCCTCTGACTTAAGGGTAATTAGCGAATGATATTTTCAGGATAAGCAGAAGGCATCTCTACCCTTTTCCATATTTCATGACACCAAGAGTCTATTTTATTTCCATTACGGTCAGTCTTCAGATAATACTTCACAAGCATCAGGTTACCATTTTCCTCTAATTCAAACTGCATTACATTTTTTTCTCCATTCAGCTGCGGCAAATGCAGATTCTTCTCTACATATTCTGTATATGAATTCTCGGACTCCTGCTTATATGTACCATAGCCGATAATGATAGCGCCGGTCTGCATCATTACCAAATTAATAAAGCGACCATCATCTGAAAGAATCTTAAGAGAATTACCTGTCTTCAACTCACCTACAACATTAGGAGAACTAGAGCGGTAAAAACACATTTGCCATACACCATTCAATGTAGAAGGAATTTTTTCCTGAACATCCTGAGCCAACAAATTTGTAACGCCCAAAAAGAGGGATACTACCCAAAGGAATAAAGAACGTGTTTTCATAACAAATAAATTTAAGAGGTTAAACGAGAAATGAGTTGATATACAAATATATAAAATATATCGCATTAAAAGTTATAATTTCACGTTTTTATTTCACTATTCCTTACTACTTTACTTCATCCTGAAAAAACGGATTTTCACATGACAAGAAAAAAACAAGAGACAGAATTCTGTATTCAGAAATCCGTCTCTTGTTGTATTATGAATAAAAGCTTTTTTAGAATTCAGCATTACGCGGAGTACGCGGGAAAGGAATTACATCACGGATATTTGCCATACCTGTAACGAACAGCAGCAAACGTTCGAATCCCAATCCAAAGCCAGAGTGAGGACATGAACCGTACTTACGTGTATCAAGATACCACCACATATCTTTCATCGGAATATTCAGTTCCTGAATACGAGTCAACAGTTTGTCATAATCAGCCTCACGTTCAGATCCACCGATAATCTCACCAATTTTCGGGAAGAGCACATCCATTGCACGAACAGTCTTACCATCTTCATTCTGTTTCATATAGAATGCCTTGATTTCCTTCGGATAATCTGTCAAGATAACAGGACGTTTGAAGTGTTCTTCCACCAGATAACGTTCATGTTCAGAAGCCAAGTCTACACCCCAATATACAGGGAATTCAAACTTGTGACCTTTAGCAACAGCATCTTCCAGGATCTTGATACCTTCTGTATAAGGCAAACGTACAAATTCTTCCTTCAACACACCCTGCAGACGTTCGATCAATCCCTTATCGAACATATCATTCAGGAATTTCACATCATCGTAGCAGTTATCAAGCGCCCACTGAACACAATACTTAATGAACTCTTCCGCCAAGTCCATATTGTCATTGATATCATTGAAAGCAACTTCCGGCTCAATCATCCAGAACTCAGCCAAGTGACGTGGAGTGTTTGAATTTTCAGCACGGAATGTCGGACCAAATGTATAAATAGCGCCCAATGCAGTAGCAGCCAATTCACCTTCCAGCTGACCAGAAACAGTCAAGCTAGCCTGTTTGCCGAAAAAGTCATTATCATAAATGATAGATCCATTTTCATCCTTTTTCAGATCGTACAGATTCATTGTTGTTACCTGGAACATCTGACCGGCACCTTCACAATCGGAAGCTGTAATAAGAGGTGTATGGAAATAGAAGAATCCACGTTCATGGAAGAACTTATGAATAGCTATAGCCATATTATGACGAATACGGAACACAGCTCCAAAAGTATTAGTACGTGGACGCAAATGAGCAATTTCACGCAAAAATTCCATAGAGTGTCCTTTCTTCTGAAGAGGATAAGTATTGTCACAAGTACCCAACACTTCTATTTCACGAGCCTGAATTTCTGCAGCTTGCCCTGATCCTACCGATTCTACCAGTTCGCCATTTACGCTGATACATGCACCAGTAGTAATTTGTTTCAGTAACTCTTCATCAAAGTTTGCCAAATCGACAACGACCTGTACATTATTTATAGTAGAACCGTCATTCAAGGCAATGAAGTTTACCTGTTTGCTACCACGGCGAGTACGAACCCACCCTTTCACATTGACCATTGTCCCGAAATCACGGCATTTCAAAAGGTCAACAATTTTTGTTCTACGAATTGTTTCCATGTTATTATTTCATTAACTAATTATTCAAAAGATCCCATACGGAGCATGTTTACTTCCTGCTCAGTCAGGTAACGCCAGTCACCGCGACGCAAGCCCTTCTTAGTCAGTCCTGCAAAATATACACGGTCCAGCTTAATTACACGATAGCCCAAAGCTTCGAAAATACGACGTACGATACGATTCTTTCCTGAGTGTATTTCGATACCAACCTGCGACTTATCTGTTTCTGAAGCATAGCTAACTGCGTCAGCATGAATTTCACCGTCATCCAGAGTAATACCAGATACGATCTGATCCAAATCAGCCTTAGTCACATTCTTATCACAATAAACGTGATAGATTTTCTTCTTCAGATATTTTGGATGAGTCAGTTTCGAAGCCAAATCACCGTCATTGGTCAGCAGCAATACACCAGTTGTATTACGGTCCAGACGTCCTACCGGATAAATACGTTCCTTACAAGCTCCTTTTACAAAATCCATAACAGTCTTACGCTCCTGAGGATCATCAGAAGTAGTAACACAGTCCTTCGGCTTGTTCAACAAAACGTATACTTTACGTTCGATATTAACCGGCTGATCGTGGAACTTAATTTCGTCTGTACGTTTTACCTTTGTGCCAAGTTCAGTAACCACTACTCCATTTACCGAAACAACTCCGGCAGTAATAAATTCATCAGCCTCACGACGAGAACAGATTCCAGCATTTGCCAAGAATTTATTCAAACGAATTGGTTCATCCGGATCAGTCAATACATCCTTGTATTCTATTTGCTTCTTCATGCTATACTTAGCATTCGGATTATAGTCGGCTGTACGAGGACGATATCCTCCACCCTGCTGGCGATTGTATCCTCCTTGCTGTCCGCCACCGTTATTGAAACGAGGACGCTGCGGACGATATCCACCTTCACCCTGCTGTGCATTATTAAAACGAGGGCGATATGAACGTTGCTCTCCACCTTCTCCATTATTGTTGTTATTATAACGAGAATTATACGGACGATGCGGACGAGCATTATTATTAAAGTTCGGATTGTATGAAGAACGTTCACCGTTATTATTATCGTACGACGGACGATTGCCATATGAGCGTTGCTGGCGATAACCACCTTCACCCTGCTGACCACCGTTAAAACGCGGACGATACGGACGCTGTTCTCCACCGTCACCATTATTATTGTAACGAGAGTTGTAAGAACGCTGAGGACGCTCACCTCCTTCATTATTCGAAGCAAAGCGCGGACGACGTCCATAATTATTACCTCTCTCGTTGCGGTTGTATCTGTTATAACCTTCTCTGTTGTAAGACTTGTAACCATCGCGGCCAGACTGAGTGCTTTCACCATCTTGTCTGTTTTCTCTTTCTGCCATAATTGTTGTTTTCTGTTTATAAATTAATAAATGCACCCTTCTCGGGCTAGACTTTTTTTATATTACATTCCTGTATAATTGTGCGGAGTTATCGCACGCAATTCCTTCTTAATATCTTCACTGACATTCAGTGTTTCAATAAAATCTTTAATAGAAGCTTCGTTGATAGCCTGATTTGTACGAGTCAGCGCTTTCAATGCTTCATAAGGATGTGGATATGCCTCACGGCGGAGAATAGTCTGAATAGCTTCTGCCACCACACTCCAACAGTTATCCAAGTCCTCATAAATCTTATGCTCGTTCAACAGCAATTTACCGAGTCCTTTCAATGAGCTCTGGATAGCAATCACTGTATGTCCGAACGGAACACCGATGTTACGCAAAACCGTAGAGTCTGTCAAGTCACGCTGCAAACGTGATACAGGGAGTTTAGACGACAAATGTTCCAATACAGCATTTGCCATACCCAAGTTACCCTCTGCATTTTCAAAATCGATAGGATTTACCTTATGAGGCATCGCACTTGAACCAACTTCTCCCGCTTTGATTTTCTGTTTAAAGTATTCCATAGAAATATACTGCCAGAAATCACGATTCATATCAATCATAATCGTATTGATACGTTTCATAGCATCAAATATGGCACCAAGATTATCGTAATTAGAAATCTGAGTAGTATATTCTTCACGCTCCAGACCGAGCTTTTCTGCAACGAACTTATTTCCGAACGCTTTCCAGTCAAACTCCGGATATGCTACATGATGAGCATTATAATTACCAGTTGCACCACCAAACTTAGCAGTAATAGGACATGCTTTCAGAACAGCCAACTGACGGTTCAAACGGTAAGCAAATACCATAATTTCTTTACCCAGACGAGTTGGAGATGCCGGTTGACCGTGTGTTTTAGCCAACATCGGAATATCTTTCCATTCTTCCGCATACGCTGTCAGCTGATCAATCAGCTTCTGAATCTGCGGATAATAAACATCATTCAATGCATCTTTGATAGACAAAGGCACAGAAGTATTATTAATATCCTGAGAAGTCAGACCAAAGTGAATAAATTCCTTATAAGATTCCAGACCTCCCAATTTATCAAACTGTTCCTTGATGAAATACTCAACAGCCTTTACATCATGGTTTGTAACACTTTCAATCTCTTTAATGCGCTGAGCGTCTGCTTCTGAGAAGTTACGATAAATATCACGCAATGATTCGAAACGTGCTGAATCGAAACTTTTCAGCTGCGGCAACGGCAATTCACACAAAGTTATAAAATATTCGATTTCAACCTGCACACGATATTTTATCAGTGCAAACTCTGAAAAATAAGCAGCCAAAGCACCGGCTTTGCTTCTGTATCGACCGTCAATAGGTGATATAGCTGTGAGTAAATCAAGCTCCATCATGTTTCACAAATACTTTTTGAGTCTATATAATGATCATTATTGAGAGTGCAAAGGTAATGTTTTTTCCCGAGTTGAAGGGAGTAACATTGAAAACTTTAGTATTTATTTTACAATTATTTCCGTTTTAAGAGTCCGCATCCACACAAAAGTAACCGAAGTATGTTATATCTTGCTAATTATCGGAACAATGAAAGGCAAAATCATGTAATTTTGCATCCGCAAATAAAATAAACAACAAACATTATGGAATTACCTAAAGACCCGATGATGCTATTTAGCTTCATCAACATGAAACTTCGGGATTTCTATCCTTCTCTGGATGCGCTTTGCCAAGACATGCAGGTCAGCAAAGAAGAAATCGTAAACAAGCTAAAAGCTGTAGGATTTGAATACAATCCTGAACAAAACAAATTCTGGTGATCATTCATTTTGAACAATCACCAGAATTTTTGTTTTTATTCGTTCAAGCAATACCACATGCTTTAACTGTCATGATATATCTTCATTAGTCCGAGAGCTAATCTCCCTTTACAAAAGAAACTACCTAAGCCACGCAAGGCAACACCCAAATAGACTTTTATAAACTTCCGATTGGCAACACATCAACGATGTAACCAAAGTTCCGGATTCAATTTTTCAGTTTCTTTGCGAAGTTGGAAATGAAGAACCGTATTGCCGTCTTTATCGGTATTTACCTGACCAATAATATCGCGTGCCTTCAATACACTGCCTTTTTTCACCAGCACAGACGACAAGTTACAATATACCGAGATATAGCTACCATGACGGACGAGCACATTCGACAATCCGTTATATTGGAATACAGCCGAAACTTCTCCATCGAATATAGCACGAGCCTGTGCGCCATCTTTGCCTTTTATATCAATACCTTTATTGTCCAGACGTACGTTTCGCAGGCCTTTGACCTGATACTGTCCAAAATGCCCTACTATCACATAAGGTCCGGTAATAGGAATCGGAAGCCGACCTTTATTTTGCGTAAAGACGCCCGACAAGCGACGATCTTCTGAATCCACTTTATACTCTCCCATTTTCGACGGAGTAGTTTTAGACTTAGCACCTTCTTTACTTTCTCCGGTAGCCACAGCCTTTTCCTTGACCGTTCCAGCTTTCTTCTCAGCCTTACGTCGTGCTTCTTCTTCAGCTCTTTTACGCGCGTTTTCTATTTCTATTTCAATCAGGCGATCAATCTGTGCATTCAACCGATCTGCAGAACGACGCTTCTTCGAAATTTCAGACTGAATGCTCCGCTGTTTCTTTTGCAGAGAAGTAAGCAACGTTTTACGTTCCTTTTCCTGTTCTTCCAGCTTCAATCTTTCAGCTTCTCCCTGTTTCAGCATCTCTTCCTTAGCCTTTCTGCTAGCCAACAGCGTTTGTTGTTTTTCAGAAACCTGTTTTTGCTTCCTTTCCACTTGTAGTCCTTGCAAACGCTGATAATCAGCATATTCACGGACATACCTCAACCGACGGTACATCTGGCTTAAATTATCAGCAGAAAAAATAAACATCAGCTTCTCTTGTATCGACTTATTCTGATACATATACTTCACCGACTGTTCGTACTTTTTCTTCTTATCAGCCAGCTCTCGCTGCAAAGCTTTCAGTTCCACCTGTAAACGACTGACTTCAGTCTGTATAATCTTTACATCCTGCTCGATTGTTTCAATATATTTCTTGCGTTCATTAATCTGCCCCGACAATAAAGCTAAATTATCTAACTGACTTTTTACATCCTTCTTAGTCGACTGCAATAGGGTTTCCGATGCAGAAATCTGTTTCTGCAACTCCGCATGCTGTTTTTCCAATTCTCGGATCTTGCGCGTGCTTTGTGTAAATCCTTGTACACAGAGCAGGCAGACCATCAACAACACAAGTAATCGTTTCATTGCTTAAACAAAGTCTTTAACAGTTCCTGCAATTCAATTTGTTGATAACGGGATGAAAGTTCAGTCTTTCCTTCCCAGTCTCCACCGACCGACAGGCGTGAAAATTTCATATCAAGTGAAAGAGTTTTTCCTGTTCCTTCTACAGCAAGCAACATATGACTAGGAAACAAACGATTGTCCAACGTTGTAAAATCATCATATTTCCAATTCAATGCATAAGGCGTATTCGACACTCCTATGCGACTTTCCTCCAGTAATCCGCGATCGGCAGAAGTACGGAAACGATAAGACAGTCCTTTGGAAGGTTTCGCTTCCAGCAGGGCATAGCCATTTTCCAACGAAATACGGAAAGATTTCGCATCAGATACATCCAGCTGCACTTTTCCCGGTAAAAATAATTCATTCAAGAACAGCGATTGCAGAATATTAAAACTCAAGTCCGTATTCGCCAGGCGACTAAGTTCTTCGAACGAAACGTTAACATACCGTTTATTCAACCGGTCGACAGCCAACAATCCATCAGGAGTAATTTCCAGGCGTGCAACTTCAATACCCAATAACGGAGCTACAAGCAATTGTATAGACTCTCCGCGTTTCAGACGAAGCGTAGCACTTACCTTTGCATCTTTCTGCCCCTCCATATTCAAAGTCAGTGCAACCTTTCCACTAACAGTCTTCCACGAAGGCGAAAGTTCGATCACTTTTTCCATATATGCCTCACCGGTCAGTCCTCCAATCATGGGAGTCTTTTCCAGCTTTCGGGTAGACGAACACGAAGCTACCAGCACAAGGGCAACCAGTACATATAAATATCTTACAACCAATTTTATCATTCTGCAATATATTTCTTTTGAGCTATTTTTTGCTTCAAACGTTTCTTTTCCTTTTCCGTTGGAGGAGTAGACCCATCTTCAGGAGTTTCATCCATTGCGTCTGCTTTTTTCCAATACTCCAACGCTTTGCCTTTCTCTCCCGACATATAATAAATATCACCGGCATGCTCTACTATTGTACGGCTCTTATCTCCTTTATTACGTAAAGCTTGTTCAATATAAATACGCGCTTCGGTATATCTTCCTTTTTCGAACAGAATCCACGCATAAGTATCAAGATAAGTTTCATTATTCGGTTCAGCCTTTACCGTGCGATAACTCATTTCTTCTGCTTTATCCAAATTCTTACGTTCAACAGAAAGGAAATAAGCATAATTGTTCAGTGTCGCAATATTATCCGGATTGTACACCAAAGAAGAATCATAGGCAGCATAAGCTTCCGCATGCATTTCCTTGGAATGATACAAATCACCCAATATGGCGTAGAAGTCGGACGCAATACCTTTATCGCTCTTTTCGTTTATCTGTTTTACCCCTCGTGTAAAGACATCCAGAGCCTCATCATCCTCTCCTTTCTGATGATGGGCGATACCCAGATAATAATAGAACTCAAGCGACTCCGGATCATACTCCAATGCTGGCTTTGCTATCTGTATCACTTCATCCAGATTGTTATCACGTATAGCATAACTCAACAACTGAAGACGTGCAGGTTTATTTTCCGGATCAAGTTTTAATATTTGGTGCAATACAGGAACGGCCTCTTTCTCCATCTTTTTTGTCAGCAAATACTGTGCACACAACATTGCTAGGTCGGCATTTTGCTGCGGCCGCTTCAGTATATTCTGAAACAAAGAAACAATCTGCGTACTGTCCTTCGTTCCTTGTTCCGACTGAAGAATCAGCTGACGCATAATTTCCATTTTCGTATCCGACAGCACATTATCATTCAACAGAATTGTATCAAGCTGCATCCGATACAAACTATCCTGTCCGGTCTTCTGATAATAAGAAGCCATCGATACCAAAGCAGGAGCATAACCTGGTTCTTCTTTCAATATACGTTGATAAATACCCAAAGCTTCCTGAGGCTTGTCATTATTCAAATATACATCCCCCAAGATAGTCTGGTAACGCATATCATAAGGATATTCTTTCGACAAGCTTTCTATTTCCGTAAATGCTTTTTCCTGATCACCCAACAGCAGATACATACGGAATTTTTCCATACTGATTTGCTCCGACTTTCCATCCAGTTCTTCCAAACGATTCAGTGTATTAATGACCTGCTGATAGCTTTTAGTCTGATTATACAAGTCAATCAAAGACATCAGCGGTTCCAGGCGAGAAGGAAACTGGTCTGCCATATTTTCATAAACTGTTATCGCTCTAGGTACGTTACGCTTCCGTTCGTAATAAGAAGCTAGCGTCTGCTTATACCAAAAATTGGACTCATCCGAACTGACAGCCTGCTTCAAAGCCTGTTCACCTTTTTCTTCTTGCCCCAAATACATATAAAATTGGGCTATTTCATACAGAGCAGCCCCCGAAGTCGGGTAAATATCAAGGCAGTGCTGATAAAGTTCATAAGCCGCATCGTATTCTCCTTTTTGCTTCATGCGTACAGCTTCCAGAAAATAATAATCAAATTTTCTGCGCTGTTCAGGAGTAAGCGGATCTTTTACAAATTCGGCCTGCTGGCTTTTTGTTTTCGCCTGCTTGCCCGAAGTACCACAAGCGGCAAATCCCACCGCCATACAGAGTGATATGATATATATAATTTTTCGCATATCAATGACTATTAAAAATAAAGGAATCGCACATCATTCTATTTGACTCCTGTATGCCCAAATCCTCCAGCGCCACGTTCTGTATCTTCCAGTACTTCCACTTCCTGCCATTCAGCCTGTTCATAGCGGGCAATTACCATCTGTGCAATGCGCTCCCCGTCTTCTATTATAAAGTCTTCAGCGGAAAGATTGATCACGATTACCCCTATTTCTCCACGATAATCAGCATCAATCGTACCTGGAGTATTCAGTAAAGTAATACCTTTTTTCAAGGCAAGTCCGCTCCTCGGACGTATTTGTGCTTCAAAACCTTCAGGAAGAGCGATATACAGTCCAGTAGGGACAAGACAACGTTGCAAAGGTTTCAATACAATAGGATTATCCAAATTGGCACGTAAATCCATTCCGGCCGAACTACTTGTTGCATACTGAGGTAACGAATGCTTTGATTTATTTATAATCTGTACTTTCATTGTTTTATCATTTAATTTTGCGAAGTTAAACATTTCAGAGGACTTACAGTTTATGTTTATCATTTTTTATTATATTTCAGAAT
>OGHT01000280.1_pt1 | contig 10396 bp, 6 predicted proteins | sample 1571631 | NCBI WGS metagenome assembly OGHT01 (sample SAMEA2581939, study PRJEB24529) | metagenome | biome: Human gut stool | place: China | collected 2011
TTACGGAAAGCGAAACCGCTGACCGCCGACTCTATATAATAAGGAAAAGGATAGAGAACAGAATACGCAAGTCGGACATCCCCACCCGCGAGGATTTCTACATCGTCTCGCTCTCTACGAAGAACATCGTCTACAAGGGCATGCTCTCTTCCTTGCAGTTGCGCAACTACTTCCCCGACCTCACCAACAGCTACTTCACCAGCGGACTGGCATTGGTGCACTCCCGTTTCAGCACCAACACTTTCCCCACCTGGGGACTGGCACAGCCTTTCCGCCTGCTGGCACACAACGGCGAAATCAATACCATCCGCGGCAACCGCGGCTGGATGGAAGCCCGTGAGAGTGTACTCTCCTCTCCCGCCTTGGGAGACATCCGGGAGATACGCCCCATCGTGCAACCGGGCATGAGCGACAGTGCCTCGCTGGACAATGTACTCGAGTTTCTCCTCATGTCAGGCCTGAGCCTGCCCCATGCCATGGCCATGCTTGTGCCGGAATCTTTCAACGAAAAGAATCCCATCAGCGAAGATTTGAAAGCTTTCTATGAATACCACTCCATCCTGATGGAGCCGTGGGACGGACCGGCGGCACTGCTTTTCAGCGACGGGCGCTATGCAGGCGGCATGCTCGACAGAAACGGACTGCGCCCTGCACGCTACCTGATTACGCAGGGCGGCATGATGGTAGTGGCCAGCGAAGTCGGCGTGATGGATTTCGAGCCGGGAGACATCAAGGAAAAAGGACGCCTGCAACCGGGCAAGATACTGCTTATAGACACCGAGAAAGGCGAAATATATTATGACGGCGAACTGAAGAAACAACTTGCCGAAGCCAAACCATACCGCACTTGGCTGGCCGGCAACCGCATCGAGCTGGACGAACTGAAAAGCGGTCGCAAAGTCTCCCATAGCGTGGAGAACTACGACAGCATGCTGCGCATCTTCGGCTACTCCAAAGAAGACGTGGAACGGCTGATTGTCCCGATGTGTACCACCGGTGCCGAACCCATCAACTCCATGGGCAATGACACCCCGCTGGCAGTACTCTCGGACAAGCCGCAACTACTGTACAACTATTTCCGCCAGCAGTTTGCCCAAGTCACCAACCCTCCTATCGACCCGATACGCGAAGAACTGGTAATGTCGCTGACCGAATACATCGGAGCCGTAGGCATGAACATACTGACACCCAGCGAAAACCATTGCAAGATGGTGAGGTTGAACCATCCCATCCTGAACAACGCCCAGCTGGATATTCTCTGCAACATCCGGTACAAAGGCTTCAAGACCGTGAAACTGCCCCTGCTCTTCGAAGTGGCAAAAGGGTGCCAGGGATTGCAGGAAGCATTGGCAACCCTCTGCAAGCAGGCGGAAGAATCCGTCAACGAAGGAGTGAACTACATCGTGCTTTCCGACCGCGACGTAGACGCCGCCCATGCCGCCATTCCGTCACTGCTTGCCGTGTCGGCGGTACACCACCATCTTATCTCCGTGGGCAAACGGGTGCAGACGGCACTGATTGTAGAAAGCGGCGAAATCCGCGAAGTGATGCACGCCGCACTGCTGCTGGGCTTCGGAGCCAGCGCACTGAATCCGTATATGGCTTTTGCCGTCATCGACAAACTGGTGAACGAAAAGGAAATACAGCTCGACTACGCCACTGCCGAAAAGAAATATATCAAGTCCGTCTGCAAAGGCTTGTTCAAGATTATGAGCAAGATGGGCATCAGCACCATCCGTTCTTACCGGGGCGCGAAAATTTTCGAGGCCGTAGGACTGAGCGAGGAGTTGAGCAATGCCTACTTTGGCGGACTGAGTTCACGCATCGGAGGCATACGCCTGGATGAAGTGGCACGCGACGCCATCGCCTTCCACAAGGAAGGGATGGAGGTTCTTAAAAAGAAGGGGGAAGCGGAGCTATTGCCGAACCGCGGACTGTATGCCTTCCGCAAGGATGGTGAGAAGCACGCCTGGAACCCGGAAACCATCAGCACACTGCAACTTGCCACACGCCTGGGAAGCTATAAGAAATTCAAGGAGTTCACTGCCATGGTAGACAGCAAGGAATCTCCCATCTTCCTGCGCGATTTCCTCGACTTCCGCCGCGCTCCTATCAGCATAGACCGGGTGGAACCGGTAGAGAACATCGTACAGCGCTTTGTCACCGGCGCCATGTCCTACGGCTCCATCAGCCGCGAAGCCCACGAAGCCATGGCTATTGCCATGAACAAGCTGCATGGCCGGAGCAATACGGGCGAAGGAGGCGAAGACCGGGCACGCTTCATGCCGCGCGAAGACGGCACCAGTCTGCGCAGCGCCATCAAGCAGGTGGCCTCAGGACGTTTCGGTGTCACCGCAGAATATCTGGTGAATGCGGACGAAATACAGATAAAGATTGCCCAAGGCGCCAAGCCGGGCGAAGGCGGACAGCTGCCGGGCTTCAAAGTGGATGAAGTGATTGCCAAGACACGCCACTCCATTCCGGGCATCTCGCTGATTTCCCCCCCGCCCCACCACGACATTTACTCCATCGAAGACCTGGCACAGCTCATCTTCGACCTGAAGAACGTGAACCCACGGGCAAAAATCAGCGTGAAGCTGGTGGCAGAAAGCGGTGTGGGCACCATTGCCGCCGGTGTGGCAAAGGCAAAGGCCGATTTGATAGTCATCTCGGGTGCAGAGGGCGGTACGGGAGCCTCTCCTGCATCATCCATCCGCTATGCCGGCATCTCGCCCGAACTCGGTTTGAGCGAAACGCAGCAGACACTGGTGCTGAACGGCCTGCGCGGACAAGTGATGCTGCAAGTGGACGGACAGCTCAAAACAGGCCGCGACATCATACTGATGGCAATGCTCGGAGCCGAAGAATTCGGTTTCGCCACCAGTGCCCTGATTGTACTGGGTTGCGTAATGATGCGCAAATGTCACCAGAACACCTGCCCCGTAGGGGTGGCGACACAGAACGAAGAACTGCGCAAACGCTTCCGCGGACGCAGCGAGTATCTGGTGAACTTCTTCACGTTCCTGGCGCAGGAAGTACGCGAATACCTGGCAGAAATCGGTGTGGAACGCCTGGATGACATCATTGGACGCACAGACCTTATCGTCCGCAAGCCGGATGACGGAATCAGGAAACATCAGTTGATAAGCTTCGACAAACTACTGGCACGCGTAGACAACGAAGCCGCCATCCGCCACGTCACCGACCAACAGCATGGCATCGACCATGTGAAAGATGTAGAGATGCTACATGCCGCCGCCGAAGCCGTAGAGAACCAGAAGGAAATCTCGCTGGAGTACACCATCGCCAATACCGACCGTGCCTGCGGCGCCATGCTCTCTGGTGTCATTGCCGCAAAATACGGAGAAAAAGGGCTGCCCGAACATACGCTGAACGTGAAGTTCAAAGGCTCCGCCGGGCAGAGTTTCGGGGCATTCCTTGTTCCGGGTGTCAACTTCAAGCTGGAAGGCGAGGCCAACGATTATCTGGGCAAAGGTCTGAGTGGCGGACGCATCGCCGTCCTGCCCCCGGTACGGAGCAACTTCGAGGCGGAGAAAAACACGATTGCAGGCAACACCCTGCTTTATGGCGCCACAAGCGGTGAAGTCTACATCAACGGCCGTGCAGGCGAGCGCTTTGCCGTCCGCAACTCCGGTGCCACAGCCGTAGTGGAGGGTGTAGGCGACCACTGCTGCGAGTATATGACCGGCGGGCGCGTGGTAGTACTCGGACAGACGGGACGCAACTTTGCCGCAGGCATGTCCGGCGGTGTGGCCTACGTATGGAACCGGGACGGCAACTTCGACTATTTCTGCAACATGGAAATGGTAGAACTGAGCCTCATCGAAGAGGCCTCCTACCGCAAGGAACTGCACGAGCTCATCCGCCAGCACTACCTGTACACCGGTTCCAAACTGGCACGCACCATGCTCGATGACTGGCCACGCTATGCCGACCAGTTCATCCAGGTAGTCCCTATCGAATACAAAAAAGTGCTGCAAGAGGAGCAGATGCAGAAATTGCAACAGAAGATTGCAGAAATGCAACGCGATTATTGAATCGCGAATTAATAATGAAAGAATGAAAGACTGAGGAAATTCCCCTTTCATTCTTTAATTCTTTAACTTTTTAATTTGTTCATCATGGGAGATCCAAAAGCATTCCTCAATATCCCCCGCCAAGAGGCGGGTTACCGTCCGATACACGAACGTATCACAGACTTCAGCCAAGTGGAACAGACACTGAACAGCCACGACCGCAAGCTCCAGGCCTCGCGCTGTATGGACTGCGGCGTACCCTTCTGCCACTGGGCATGTCCGCTGGGCAATAAAGACCCGGAATTCCAAGACGCGCTCTACCGGGGCAAATGGCGCGAAGCCTATCAAATACTGAACAGTACGAATGATTTTCCGGAATTTACGGGACGCATCTGCCCTGCCCTTTGCGAGAAGTCGTGCGTACTGAAACTCTCGTGCAACGAACCGGTCACTATCCGCGAGAACGAAGCCGCCATTGCCGAGGCTGCTTTTCGCGAGGGCTACATCACCCCCCTCCAGCCCGAACGCAACGGAAAGAAAGTAGCCGTCATCGGCGCCGGCCCTGCCGGATTGAGCGTTGCCGTACGGCTGAACGCCAAAGGTTACGAAGTTACCCTATTCGATAGCAAACCGATGCCGGGAGGACTGCTGCGCTATGGCATCCCCAACTTCAAGCTGGACAAAGCCGTCATCGACCGCCGCATGAAAATCCTCGAGGCCGAAGGAATCTTGTTCAAGATGGGAGTCCATGTCGATGTGCAGAAACTGCCTGCCGGATTTGATGCCTACGCCATTTGTACCGGTACGCCCACCGCCCGCGACCTCTCCATTCCGGGCAGGGAGCTGAAAGGCATCTACTTTGCCCTCGACATGCTGGCACAGCAGAACCATATTCTGGATGGAGATACCTTCCCGAAAGACCAGCTCGTCAACGCCCGCGGCAAACGGGTACTCGTCATCGGCGGCGGCGATACCGGGTCTGACTGTATAGGCACCAGCATTCGCCAGGGAGCCGTCAGCGTAACCCAGATTGAAATTATGCCCCAACCGCCCATAGGACACAACCCGGATACTCCCTGGCCGCAATGGCCCGTCGTACTGAAAACCACCAGCAGCCACGAAGAAGGCTGTACCCGTCGATGGTCCCTCGCCTCTACCCGGTTCATCGGGAAGAATGGCAAGGTATGCGGTGTGGAAGTGGAAGAAGTGGAGTGGCTTCCGGCAACAGACGGTAACCGCCCTACCATGAAATCTACGGGTAAGAAAGAGGTCATCGAAGCCGATATGGTGCTTCTTGCCATGGGTTTCCTCAAGCCCGAGCAACCGAAGTTTGCAGAGAACGTATTCGTGGCAGGCGATGCCGCCCACGGCGCCAGCCTCGTAGTACGTGCCTTGGCCGACGGACGACGAGTGGCAACAGAAATAGATCGTTACCTCGAACCTCTAAAAGAAAACAAGAAATGATTTCCCTTTCTTTAATTTTTAACCTTTAATTTTTAATTCTCATGTGTGGAATAGCAGGAATCTTCAACATACAGTCTCAAACTCCTGAATTGAGAAACAAAGCGCTACGGATGGCGCAGAAAATCCGTCATCGCGGACCGGACTGGAGTGGTATCTACGTAGGCGGCTCCGCCATCCTCGCCCACGAACGCCTCTCCATTGTCGACCCGGAATCCGGCGGACAACCCTTATATTCACCCGACCGCAAACAGGTGCTTGCCGTCAATGGCGAGATTTACAACCATCGCGACATCCGTGCCCGCTATGCCGGAAAATACGCCTTCCAGACAGGTTCCGACTGCGAAGTCATCCTTGCCCTTTACAAAGACAAAGGCATCCGCTTCCTCGAAGAGCTGAACGGCATCTTCGCCTTCGCCCTCTATGATGAAGAAACGGACGATTACCTCATCGCCCGCGACCCCATCGGCGTAATCCCCCTTTATATAGGACGCGACAAAGACGGACACATCTACTTCGGCAGTGAGCTGAAAGCCCTTGAGGGTTTCTGCGATGAGTACGAGCCTTTCCTTCCCGGCCACTACTACCGTGGGAGCGAGGGCAAGATGCACCGCTGGTACACCCGCGACTGGATGGACTATGCCGCTGTGAAGGACAACTATACCCCTGCCGCCGAACGCAACGCCGCGCCGGCTTCGATAGGCCGGACAGCCTACGGCACACAAGTCACGGCTGTGCACGACGCCCTCGAAGCCGCCGTACAACGCCAGTTGATGTCCGACGTCCCCTACGGTGTCCTGCTCAGTGGCGGACTCGATTCTTCCGTCATCTCTGCCATCGCCAAGAAATATGCCGCCAAACGCATCGAGACAGACAACAAGGCAGATGCCTGGTGGCCGCAGCTCCATTCCTTCGCCGTCGGCTTGAAGGGTGCTCCCGACTTGATTAAAGCCCGCGAAGTGGCCCGTCATATCGGTACCGTGCATCACGAGATAAACTATACCGTTCAGGAAGGCCTCGATGCTGTCCGCGACGTCATCTATTTCATTGAGACTTACGACATAACCACTGTCCGCGCCTCCACCCCCATGTATCTGCTGGCACGTGTCATCAAAAGCATGGGCATCAAGATGGTACTCAGCGGCGAAGGTGCAGACGAGGTGTTCGGCGGTTACCTTTACTTCCACAAGGCGCCCACACCGCAAGCCTTTCACGAAGAAACCGTGCGCAAGCTCTCCAAACTGCATCTGTACGACTGCCTCCGTGCCAACAAAAGCCTTGCAGCCTGGGGAGTGGAAGGACGTGTCCCCTTCCTCGACAAAGAATTCCTGGATGTTGCCATGCGCATCAATCCGGCAGTCAAGATGTGCCCCGGCAAGGAGATAGAAAAGAAAGTAGTCCGCGAAGCCTTTGCCGACATACTCCCCCAGAGCGTTGCCTGGCGGCAGAAAGAACAGTTCTCCGACGGTGTGGGCTACAGTTGGATTGATACGCTGAAAGCCGTCACTGCCGCTGCCGTCAGCGACGAACAGATGGCACATGCCGCCGAACGCTTCCCGATACATACCCCGCAAAATAAGGAAGAGTATTACTATCGCACCATCTTCGAAGAGCATTTCCCCAGTGAAAGCGCAGCCCGGAGTGTTCCCAGCGTACCCAGTGTGGCATGCTCCACCGCCGAAGCGCTGGCATGGGACGCCTCTTTCCAAGGAAAGAACGACCCCAGCGGACGAGCAGTAGCGGGGGTACACGAAGAAGCATACAAGGATTAAAAAAAGAGCTGCCGACAGATTTCCTGCCAGCAGCTCTTCTCATTTTTTATTTATCAAATCCTATCGGACTAAAACATCATTGTCTGTCCGCCAATCACACCTGCCACAGCACTCGCTACGGCAATAATAAGTTTCAAAATCACATTCCACGTTTTCTTCATAAAGATTATCCATTATCTGATTAATAATTCATAGCTACCGTTATCCCAGCGGATTCTCACCTTGGTCTCCATCCGAATCCGAGCCTCCTCCTTCCGAACCGGAGCCACCATCTGTAGAAGTCTTCCCCTTAAGATAATCATCCAAACTCACCAAATCCAGCCTTTCTCCAGCACGGGTAGCAGCCTTCGATATCTTCAGTTCCCTATTCGCCTGAAAACAGATACGGACGCTCTCCACACTCTTGGCTGTCACGTCATCAGCCTTTTCCTCACCTTTCGATTTGGCTGCCAGTATAAAGACACCCAGCCCGGCTATATTAACCGTCTTTCCTTCCAGCAACTGCTCTTTCAGCTTTTCCACAAAGTTCTGCATCGTACTCTTGATGTCACCGATAGACAGAGAAGAGCGGTCCTGCATCTTCTGTGCAATAAACGCCAAATCCACGCTTTGCCCCAATGTCACCAACTGCGGATAATACTTCTTGGGAGAGTTTTCAACCCTGGGGTCCGACGGTCTCTCCACCGTCCTGAAAATTACACTCATACTTTTTTTCTTTAGAGATTTAAATTCGTTTTCCTATTCACACGTTTCGTTGATCAACGATGCAAAGGTGAGGATTAAAAACTATGTAGCCAAAGAAAAAAGACGTTTGGGAGTAGTTTTTCTGAGAAAAGTGATAAAGTATTAATTATAAGATAATTGATGCAGAACAAAGAACCTCTTCATGAAACAGATATAAATAAGATACCTTATTTAATCACGTTTAAAAATATCTCTCGTATAGACTTTGTCAGCCACATCATCCAAACATGCATCATAGCGGTTGGCAATGATGGCATGTGCCTGAGCCTTGAACTCATCCAGATTGTTTACAACCTTTGAGCCGAAGAATGTACTTCCATCCTCCAGTGTAGGTTCGTAAATGATAATCTGTGCACCTTTCGCTTTGATGCGCTTCATCACACCCTGAATAGAACTCTGGCGGAAATTATCACTGTTCGATTTCATGGTGAGGCGATATACTCCGATAACACATTCTTTTTCTTCAGCCGGATTATAGTCCCCACGATTGAAGTAATCATAATATCCTGCCTTGTGCAGTACTCTGTCGGCAATGAAATCCTTGCGAGTACGGTTACTTTCCACGATAGCGTGAATCAAGTTTTCTGGCACATCCGCATAGTTGGCAAGAAGCTGCTTCGTATCCTTGGGCAGACAGTAGCCCCCGTAGCCGAACGACGGATTGTTATAATGTGTGCCGATACGTGGATCCAGACAGATACCCTGAATGATAGCCTGTGTATCCAGTCCCTTTACTTCCGCATACGTATCCAGTTCATTGAAATAACTTACACGCAGAGCCAGATACGTATTGGCAAACAGCTTCACCGCTTCTGCTTCTTTCAGTCCCATAAACAGTGTATCTACATCCGGTTTGATAGCACCTTCCTGAAGCAATGCTGCAAACTCGTGTGCTTTCTCTTCCAAGTGTTCGCCTGCAATGGCTTTGATAGCTTCATTTTCCTCATCGCGTCCCTCTATCAGTTTCGGGAATCCTACGATGATACGGCTCGGATAAAGATTGTCGTACAGAGCCTTGCTTTCACGCAGGAACTCCGGCGAGAACAGCAAGTTGAATTTCTTACCAGTCAGGGCAGAAGTATTCTTGAACTTTTCGGCATATTTCACATATAAGCTTCGGCAGTAACCCACGGGAATGGTACTCTTGATGACCATTACCGCGTCCGGATTTACTTCCAGTACCAGGTCGATAACTTCCTCTACATGCGACGTATCGAAATAGTTCTTCACCGGATCGTAGTTTGTAGGAGCCGCAATCACCACAAAGTCCGCATTTTTATACGCTGAAGCTCCATCCAATGTAGCCGTCAGGTTCAGCTCCTTTTCTGCCAGATACTTCTCAATATATTCGTCCTGTATCGGGCTGATACGGTTGTTTATCTTCTCTACCTTTTCAGGAATAATATCTATAGCTGTCACTTGGTGATGCTGTGCCAGCAGGGTAGCGATGGACAGACCTACATAGCCTGTACCTGCTACGGCGATTGTATAGTTTTTCATAGTTTCTTATCTGTTTTTTTCTTTTAAAATGTTCCATAAAAAGAGTGTATTTCCAATAATGTACCTTCTCCACATACGTTTAGGCTCTTTAATCAAGCGGTATAGCCATTCCAAACCGTGTTCTTGCCACCATATAGGAGCACGCTCTACAGTTCCAGCAAAGAAATCAAAAACAGCTCCAATAGTCCCTACATGGCAATGAATGTTTAATTCATTCCAATGGCTATATGTCCATTTTTCTTGTTTGGGAGCAGTCATCCCAATCCAAAGTAAATCAGGGTTAGCTTGATTGATAGTATCAATTATTTTTTTGTTATCTTCTTCATTGAATTCCGGTTTATAAGGTGGGGAATATGTTTCCACTGTAATATTAGGATAAACTTGTTTAGCCTTTTCTTTGATAAGGGTAAGTACTTTTTCACTGCTACCCATGAAAAAGCATTTCCCACCTTTTTGATTTAAACGGTTCATTTCAAACTCAAATAAATCCCATCCTGCAATGCGCTCTGTTGGCTGAGATTTTGCATTTAGCCATTTGCAGGCTTTTACGATACTGATGCCATCAGGAATCAATACATCTCCTTTCTCTAAAGCTACTGCAAAGAGTTGATCCTTTAAAGATGTATTATAAGAATGGGCATTTATGGTATTGATGAGTAGTTTACCTTGAGGTAGTGATGATAAATCTGCCTTACAGTGTAAAATGGAAAGCTTTTTTAAAACTAACATTGGATATAAGAATTTTTAATACTGTTTATTATTTCAGGCAATCTTTTATGATTGAAACGAAATTTTCTTCGAATTTTTGAAGTGTAAAAAGTTGATTATATCTAATTAATCCATTTTTTCCCATTTGGGCACATAAATCTTGATGATCAATTA
>OGHT01000294.1_pt1 | contig 10126 bp, 8 predicted proteins | sample 1571631 | NCBI WGS metagenome assembly OGHT01 (sample SAMEA2581939, study PRJEB24529) | metagenome | biome: Human gut stool | place: China | collected 2011
TCCACCACCGTACCGATGGCAAGCACCAACGCAAACAGCGTCAGGATATTGAGACTGAACCCCGCAGCCACCAGGCAGGCAAACGTGCCGACCAGCGACACGATAATGGAAATGGAGGGTATAAGCGTACTCTTGAAGTCCTGCAGGAAGAAATACACCACCAGAATTACCAGTATAATGGCAATGACCAGTGTCTCCACCACATTGTGTATGGAAGCGAAGAGGAAGTCGTTGGAACTCATCATCGTCACAAATTCCGTCCCTTCGGGCAGGCTCTTCCTCATCTCGTCTATCTGTGCGGTAATCTGCTTGTTGACGGCGGTTGCGTTGGAGCCTGCCGTCTGGAACATCATGAAAAGTACCGCCGGCTTGCTGTCCATCTCACTGCGGAAACTATAGGTCAGCGTACCCAGCTCCACATCCGCCACGTCCTTCAGACGGAGCACGGAACCGTCACTCTGCGAGCGTACCACCGTGTTCTGGAATTCCTCCACACTCTTCAGACGTCCGCGATACTTCATCGTAAACTGGAACACGTTCTTTGAATTCTCGCCCAGCGAACCGGTAGGCGCTTCGATGTTCTGCTCGCCCAATACGGCGGTCACATCCGAAGGGACCAGTCCATACTGCGCCATCCGTTCCGGTTTCAGCCAGATGCGCATACTGTAGGTATCACCCAGCTCCATTACGTCACCCACACCTTCGATACGTTTGATTTGCGGAATCACGTTGATGTCGAGGTAATTGGCAAGGAACGTCTGGTCGTAGCGCCCGTCGGTGCTCACCAAAGCGCCGATTTGCAGGAAGCTGGTCTGCCGCTTCTGGGTAGTCACACCGATTTTCGTCACTTCGGCGGGCAGCAGTCCCTGCGCCTTGGATACGCGGTTCTGTACGTTCACCGCAGCCATGTCGGGGTCCGTGCCCTGCTTGAAATAGACTTGTATGGTGGCAGAACCGGCATTGGTGGCGGTAGAACTGATGTACATCATGTTCTCCACACCGTTGATGCTCTCCTCCAACGGCATGATGACACTGTTCAGCACGGCTTCGGCATCGGCGCCGGTGTAGTTGGCACTGACATATACCGTAGGAGGCGCAATGTCAGGATATTGTTCCACCGGCAGCGTAAAGAGCGAAATGAGCCCTATCACCAGAATCAGTACGGAGATGGAGATAGCCATCACCGGCCGTTTTATAAATATATTTCCTTTCATCTTAATGGGTCATTGATAGTTGATAAAATAGCAATCATCATTTCACTTGCGTTCCTTCGCGCAGCAGTCCGGCACCTGTGGAAACAATCTCGTCACCCACTTTCAGTCCGTCCAGCACCACGTATTCGCGTCCGTCATTTATTCCTGCCACGGTAATCAGGGTAGAGACGGCCTTGCCATCCACTACCTTGTATACCAATGTCTTGTCCTGCAACTGTACGGTGGCTTCTTGCGGAATCACAATGCAGTTCTTATACGTGGCAGGCACCACCACCGTGCCCGATGCCCCGCTATGGAGCAGGCGCGATTCGTTGGGGAAGACCACGCGTGCCACTACCGTACCCGTCTGGCGGTCGATGACACCACTGATGGACTCGATGGTACCTTTCTTGTCGTAGACGGAATTGTCGTTCAGACGCAGCTCTGCCGCCGGCATGTTCTTCAGCGCCTCGTCCATGCTGCCGTACTGGCGTGTCAGGGCGAGCAACTGGTTCTCGGTCATGGAAAAGTAAACGTACATGTCGCTGTTGTCACTGACCGTTGTCAGCGGTTGCGGCAAGCTGGGGCTGACCAATGCCCCTGCACGGTAGGGCAATGCCCCCACCACCCCGTCGCTGGGACTCTTCACTTCCGTATAAGAGAGGTTGTTGCGTGCGCTTATCTCCTGGGCCTCGGCCTGCGAGAGTTGCGCCTTGGCGGTAAGGTAGCTGTTTTCGGCAGTCTTCAGGCTGAATTCCGAAACCACTTTCTGCGCATACAATTCCTTGTTGCTGTTATAAGTCAGTTCGGCAGTAGCCAGTGCGGCACGTGCCGCTTCCACATTGGCAACGGCCGTTTTGAGTGCAGCCTTGTAGGGAACCTGGTCGATGATGAAAAGCAGTTGTCCCCGGCGCACCTTCTGCCCCTCGGTCACACAAAGCTTCTCGATGGTGCCCGACACTTGCGGATAAATATCTATGTCCTGCCGTCCGCGTATCGTTGCTGAGTACGAAGTGGAAAGCTCTTTGTCCGTCGCCTCCACTTTCATGGTAGCATAAGAAGGTTTCATTCCGGAAGCATCCGATGCCTGCTTGCAAGATGCCAAACACATTGTACAACCGACAATCCCTATCAGCCGTATCCATTTCCTGTTCAATGTAATCATACTTTTTCTCATTGTCTTTTTGTTAAAACTGGTGGCAAAAGTAGGAGAAAGGAACAACGCCATAATGACCAATTACACTCCAAAGATGTTCCTTTTTCGACATTCATCTTTTTTAAGGCTAATGAATTGTCTATAAATGACATATAGAACAAGAAAGCCGCATAATGGAACATCCCATATTTCCCATTATTCACCAACTTTGCAAAACGAAAAAGGAAGAATATGGAGAAAGGGAACATAAAAATCGTAGAAATCGCGGACTTTAAAAACAGCGAACATGTCCTTGACTATGTAGACAATGACTTTGTCATAATCAACAGTCTGGAGGGAAGCCCCTACAATGAAGATACAATAAGATTGGGATGCTTCCTTATCGCTATCTGTCTAGAAGGCTGCATCCAGTTGGACGTCAACTACAAAACCTACCAACTGGAAGCAGGCGACTTACTGCTCGGCCTTCCCAATACCATTATCAGCCACGCGATGGTAAGCCCGAAGCACAAGATAAGGCTTGCCGCATTCTCCACACAGTTCCTACAACGCGTGGTCAAGATGGAGAAGGATACATGGAATACCGTTATGCATATCCACAACAATCCCATAAAGTCTGTCGGGGAGGAAGGGGACAAGGAAATCTTCAAATTCTACCGAGAACTGCTTATGGCAAAGATAAACGACGAGCCTCATCACTATCACAGGGAAGTGATGCAATACTTGTTTTCTGCCATTTTCTGTGAGATGTTGGGACACCTCAACAAAGAAGTGAACCCTTCAGAAATGACAGTCGATACAAAAGAAAGCATCAAACAGTCCGACTATATCCTGCGTAAGTTTATAGAGATGTTGTCCAAAGACAACGGCATACACCGTTCTGTAGGATATTATGCCGATGCACTCTGCTATAGCCCCAAACACTTTTCGAAGGTCATCAAGCAGGCATGCGGACGTACACCGCTGGACTTGATAAACGAGAATGCCATTGAACACATCAAGTACCGGCTGAAGCATTCGGACAAGTCCATCAAGGAGATTGCAGAAGAATTTAATTTCCCCAACCAGTCTTTCTTCGGGAAGTATGTGAAGTCTTATCTGGGTATGTCTCCGGCACGCTACCGCAATACGAAAGAGGAATGATTTCCCCTACTCTTGGGGCTCACTCCGTAAAGGTCTGCATTAGGAAGCTAAACCTTAACTTTACGACGCTAAAGGTCAACTTTACGATGGCTAAACCTCAACGTATCACTTCATCACACACCGCATCCTGGAAAGCGCGTGCTTCCCTGCCCGACAGTGCATTCTGGTTCATGATGGCAAAGGCTATCTCGTGTCCGTTGCGGGCTTTAAGGTAGCCGGCCAGACAGTTGATGGCGGTAAAGGAACCCGTCTTGGCATGTACATTTCTGTGGGAAAGGGTGCCTTTCTTCATGCGGAACTCCAGTGTACCGTCCACGCCGCCAATGGGCAAAGCCTTATAAAGTTTCTGGAAAACATCCGTACGCGAGTAGGCATATCGCAGGAAAGAAACCAAGAGTTCCGGTGAAATGTAGTTGTAATTGGAAAGGCCGCAACCATCTGCCAGATTATACCTATCGGGGTTATATCCCATCTCTTTTATCAGCATGCGGATGGCAGAAAGCCCGTCCTCGGCAGAGACACGCTTCTTTCCGCTGCTCTGCACACCCAACCGGCAGAGCATGGCTTCGGCATTGAGATTATCGCTCTCCTTCATTATCTGTTTCACCACATCCTGCACGGAAGTTTCATAGGAAGCCATCCGTACGGAGAGGCTGTCTTGCCGGAACTCACCGAAGAGGTAAGAGACTTCCGCTTCTGCCGCCGGAATGCACCGGATGCCCCGTGCCTGCAACCGTTCCATAAAGGTATGCATGAAGAAGTCCTGCGAAGAAAATATATTGACCGTACCTGCACGGCGGGCATCGACGTTGCCCGTCACGGTGATGTTGTTCCCGTTCACCAGCCAGTCGCGCGACACACGGAAACGTCCGGCAGAAGGGGTACGGCTTTGGGTCTTGTTCGTCAGTGTATAATAGGAAGAGGCGGGAGTGCATTCAAGGCGTGCGCTGTCGCCCCGTTCGCCGGGTGTGGCGGTAACCTTCACCACTCCTTTATTCAGCATCAGCGGTGAGAGGTAGGGCTGGAAGGAATAGGGAGTATCATCCCACAACCAGCCGCTGCCCCAGTACAAGGAGTCTTTCATGGAGACATCTCCATACACCTTGCCTTTGATGACAGAGAAGGGGAAACGGGCCACGGCAGCCACCAGGGAATCCAATGCCTCTTCATCAAACTCCGGGTCGTAACCGCCTATCACATACATATCCCCCTGCAAGGTATCGCGCTCAATGGTTCCCTGATACCACACTTCCGTACGGAACGGCTCGTCGGCTTCGGGACGGGAAAGGGCGGTAATGGTGGTCAGCAGCTTCATAGTGGAAGCGGGACGGGAAAGCTTGTCCGCCTGATAGCCGTACAAGGGCTTGCCGGCAGTCAGGTCATAGACCGAAATGGCCACATTAGAGCCTGCGGGAAGTTTGTGTTCTATCAACGCATCAATCCGCGCAGAGAGCGGCTTCACCGGAGTTACCGTCTCTTGGGACCACAATGGGAGCAGGCAGACGGATAAAATTAACAGCAACAATATCCTTTTCATAAATATATTTATCTTTAAAGGCAAAAGTACGACAATCTTACAAATGAACAACAACGAGGTAGTCTTTTCATAAATTATATCCAGCCATCCATCTTAATATTCCTTTAAAAATACTACTTTTGCATAGATTGCATAGGCAAAATCTCCCAGTTACTATCACTCTAAAATTGATGTACCATGAAACTACAACTTACAATTGCCAGCTTTACAATATGCCTCCTTTTCTCCCCCATGCTTCGGGCACAAGAATCTCCGCGCATTGTCAGTTATGACTTAACCGTACAGATTGATGTACCGAACCGACAAGTCGAAGTTGGCGGTTCGTTTGAAGTCGATTTCCATGACAGTGACTCAATCTCGTTGGTACTATGGCGCCATGCCCGTATCGACGCACTACGCCACAGCAGCCGGGAGATAACCTACCGTTTCGATACGCTTGCCCCAGCACCTGCCCAATTCATTCCCGACGGACGGACCTTGACCCTCTACCGGCCGGCAGGAGCCGATGACCGCTGCCGCATAAATACCCGTTACACACTCTACATGCAGGAAGTGCAGGGCCCTGCAAAATCATTCAATGACCATTGGATTGAACTTGGTTACTATACGGGATGGTATCCTGTCTGCAACGGTAACCGGGCAGATTATTCGCACTTACGAATCGGCATCACTGACGGTTATACGGTGAGCGGCTCAGGTATTATTTCCCATACAGAAGAAGGGATGTGGGAAATGGAGCAACCTTGGGAGAATTTCGACAATGTTATCCTGGCTTCACCCATGCTGAAAAGCCGCCGCATCAATGATAACGGAACTACCATTGAACTTATCTATACAGACTTCCCGGATGCCGGTGCAGACTCGGCACTTCAATGTTGCTACAATGCCTTGAAATTCTTCCGACGCCTTTATAAAATTGCGGGAGATGAGGATATTTACATGAAATTCCTGCTTTCAGCTTCCGGCACCTCAGGAGGGTACAGCCGTAAAAATTTCATTATGCTCAGTTCCCGAACATTCAATGAATATGTACTCAAGAACACCGCCCACGAAATCGGCCACTTCTGGTGGAACAAGGCTCCGGTGGAATCTTGGCACGACTGGCTGAACGAATCTTTTGCCGAATTCAGTGCTTTGCAATACATACGCCACGCCCGCGGCGAAAAAGCCTATGCCGCTTACATCGACGCCTACCGTAAGGAAACACGCCATATCCGTCCTATCTGGGGTATTGACCGCAACGACCGCGAAGCGCATCTTGCCCTCTATAGGAAAGGGTCAGTACTACTCGCCGACCTGCTTGTCCGAGTGGGTGAAGAACCTTTCTTCAACTTTCTGGCAGGTGTCATCCAAGCCCATATAACAGACACATCGGCTTTCCTGGATTTTGCGGAAAGCCGATTGGGACGTAAAAACCGGGACTGGATTGAAAAGCGGTTAAAAGAATAAACACCTGATTATTCTTCAACTGTTCCTTTCGCCACCGGCTTCTCAAAATGAGTGCCGCACTTCCTGCATACATACTCCCAATGCTCAGTGCCCGGAGGTGCGGCCGACAATGCCGCAATAACAGCAGCCACCACAGCACGCACCCGATGGCTCTTCTTCAGCACAAACTTAATCTCATCCGAACCGCAATGGGGGCAGTACCTCAACTGTTCCGGAATCATCTGGTTCCGTTCAAGCAGACGGAGGGCATTGTCATATTCGTCCTCATAGACAAATATATCCACTCCCGTGACATCACGGACATATCCGCGCATCACGGAAGACATGTTTTCATTATGCAAAACAGACGCAATGCCCTCATTCTTCAAGGCACCCTGAATAACATGTGCCTGAAAGGCATCGTCGCAGGTGATTAGCTTTACGGTTTTCATCTTTTATGTTTATATGAAACAATAGTCATGGGTTCTACAATGCCTCCTTGAATATCTCTCCCACCGTGGGGTGCGGAAAGACAATCTTCTTCCATTCATCGGCAGTAAGTTTCAGTTCAATAGCCATGCCTGCCAGCGTGATGATTTCCGAAGCGGGATTACCCAAGACATGTGCCCCCAATACGGTATCGTCACTGCCCAACAGTAACTTGCAGACGCCATTCACTCCTTCATTCTCTGCTACAAAGCGACCACTGTACGCCATCGGCAGCTTCACGGCACGATAGGCAACGCCTCTCTTCTGCAGGGATTCTTCTGTCTCGCCCACACCGGCTATTTCGGGATTGGTATATACCACGCCGGGGATGGCACGGTAGCTCATGGCATCCTTCTTGCCAATGATGGAATGTATGGCTACTTCTGCCTCGCGGACGGCTGTATGCGCCAGCAAGGAATATCCCGTCAAGTCGCCGCAAGCATATACTCCGGGAACTGAAGTCTGCATCTGTCCGTTGACAAAGACATTTCCGCGCTCCGTTCTTTCCAAGCCCAGATTCTCCAATCCGAAGCCTTTCATTACCGGACGGCGCCCGACACTCATCAGAAGCCGTTCGGCAACGACGGAACCGGGACCGTCGGCTGTTTCATAATTCACCTGGATAAGGGAAGAAGCTTCGGCAGTATCCGGCATGACAGACACTACTTTTGCACTCAGCATGAACTTGATTCCCCGCTTGGCGTACTCTGCACGGAGCATACCCGCCAGCTCTCGGTCCATACCGCCTCCCAGTATCTCGTCCAGCATCTCGACGACGGTTACCTGCACTCCCAGGCTGTTGAAGAAAGAAGCGAACTCCATACCGATGACACCGCCGCCGATGATGGCAAGCGAAGCGGGCAGTTCCTTGTTATCCAGTGCATCACGATGAGTCCAATAGGACACTTTGTCTATGCCGGGAATGGCAGGGACAAAGGTTTCGGAACCGGTGCAGAGCAGCAGGTTCTCGCATTCGTAGGTTTCTCCGCCGCACTCCACATGATTCTTGTCCGTCACTGTGGCCCCTCCGCTGACAATCGTCACACCATGGGCAGTCAGCTTTCCTTTGACTCCCAATACCAGCTTGCGCACTACCTTCTGCTTGCGGGCAATAATCTTGGGCAAATCGAACGATACTTCGGGCACACTGACCGCATACTTTGCAGCATGGCGGGCTCCGTCATAGGTCTTGGCCGAATACAACAAGGTCTTGGTAGGGATACACCCTTCATTCAGGCACACTCCACCGAGACTCTGCTTCTCAAATAGTACGACACTCAATCCTACTTTTCCGGCAGCTTCGGCAGCAGTATATCCCGCAGGACCTCCACCGATAATGGCAACTTGGTATTTCATGGAATTAATGGTTAGTGGTTAATGATTAGCGATAATTTGTGCGCAAGTTAATAAAACCCGTATTATCCGACAAAAAAGAACACTTCTTTCTTTCGGAGAATACAGCGTAAAGAGGAAATAATTATCTTTGTCGTGCAGCATTTATAAAGAATGCCACGTCCAATGGACATAAATCAAATAATAACCAACATGAAAACGACTGACTTATTCCAACCCATCCTTCTGTTCGCTCTTTTTCTTTGCGGCTTGACGGCTTGCAATGATAGCGATGAAATCCGCCTCTCGCCCTTTCAGGAAACTACCGTGAAGGGCGAAGCCTCTACCCTGCAGATAGACCTAACACGCGGCGACTGGCGCATAACCTCCATCACCACCCCATGGGGAGACCTCATGATGGATGGCAACAAGCTCCCACAACTGGAAGGTACGGGAAGCCTGCATTATAAATGGTGGGACTTGGAACGGGACACCGACAGCCATCTCATCCTGCACTTTAAAGACAACTTTGACTTAGGTGAATCCCGTAGCCTCATCATCAACCTTGAGATGAAAACGGGACTCTACAAGGAACAAATCATCATACACCAAGAACCGTGCACTAACTTCTATCAGATAGAGTCCATCGAATACAGCGTGGAAGAAGGTGACGGAGTGAAAGAAGCCGGAACAGGACCTGATAAGAGTACCTATAAAAATGAAAATCTGGGAAACACAACCGACAAGCATGACTACTATCCATTCATCAATAAATGGACAGAATACGCATTCATACCCGATGGGCACTCTGATGAAACCTTCAAAAGCATAGACCCGGAGAAACGTAGCATCTATCTGCCCAACCACATAGAAGACGGAAAAATAATCATGGGACAACAACTGTTATTCTTCATCAACCAAGGCAAGTATTACAAAGAAGACGAACTGAGATATAAACATTTTGAAGTAGACATAGTGGGCATGAAATGGAACATATACACTTCAACCATCTACTACAAACGGCTTCAAGTGACATTCACCGCCACCCTTTCACGTCCCGATAGCGATACAAAGAAGGTACTCAAGGGTAAATTCATGCAGAGATACCCTTATGACTGCTCGGAAATACATCACGAAGTAAAGGATTCTTTAGAAGATTAGAGTCCGGTGTCTGTCAGACAAGACTCCACCTCCTCCCTGCTCAATGCCGGAGCTTGCCCATCGGCAAGCTTACGGCATACCAGCCGACCGGCCGCCAGCGCTTCCACCTTTGTTGCAAATGGCAGGCGACCGCTCAAAGCAGGTATAAAAGGTTGATATATCAGGGTATCGGCTCCATGCAGCACCACGTAGCCGTAACCGCCTTCCACCTCCATCACCCGGCATTTCAACTCATTGCCACCGCCGGCAGTATGACCCGAACAGCAAGAAAGGCATACCGCCATCACAGCCGGTACACCTATCTTTATCATAATAAACATCAGCTTCATAAGTTCCGTTCAGTTATGGGGCGAATCAGACTTCCTCTTCCTCATCGGGTAGAAGTTCGTACACATCATCAAAGTAGCTGGTACCACTTGTTCCTGTCAGCACAAAACCACGTTCGCCGGTAGAGAAACCAACGGCAGCCCTGCGCGAAGAAGCACCGGAAGGATAATTATGTACATCTGTAATGGGGGTAAAGTCGTCATCGGAATCGCCGTACCATAAGTCCTTGTCAGGGTCGTACAGCCAGTAGTCGCTGCTCAAGGAAGTGCTGTTACGTATTCCCGTAGCCACAAATCCCCTTCCACCGATGACGAAGGATACGGCTTCGGACCGTGTGATGGCGTAGTCATCGTCATAGTC